>OBZU01000063.1_pt1 | contig 80612 bp, 62 predicted proteins | sample 1495561 | NCBI WGS metagenome assembly OBZU01 (sample SAMEA2580250, study PRJEB22360) | human gut metagenome | biome: human gut; feature: human-associated habitat; material: faeces | place: Denmark | collected 2008/2010 | reverse complement strand
CTACCCATGTGCCGATCAGGTTGCACAGGATGCGGCGGAAATACTCGTGGCGGGTGTAGGACAGAAAGCTTCTGGAGTCGGTCAGCATACCGGCAAAGGTGCCGAGTACCCCAAGATTTGCGAGGCTGGTCATCTGCTCGATCATACCCGTCTTGGTGTCGTTGAACCACCATGCGGAGCCCTGCTGCAGCTTGCCCTCGGCTTCGGTTCCCTGGAAGCACCCGATTAAGGCGCCGACCATCGCGTTATCCGTGGGGTTCAGGGGGTAGATGATGGTTTTGGGCAGCTCGCCGGTGTTGTTCAGCTCATTCAGGAATTTTGCCGCGCTGTCCGCGCAGCAGTAGGTGGCGATGCAGTCAAAGCCGCTGTCCGGGCCAACGCGGTCAAACATGCGGTCGTTAACGCTGCGCAGCGCGCCATAGTGCAGCTCCATCACCCAGCCGAGCTTCGCGTATTTGCGGCCGACGAACAGAAGAATCGCATACTTGTATTTTTCGATTTCGTCCTGTGTCAAAGCCTGACCGTTCAGGCCCTTTTTCAGGATGGCGTTGAGCTCCTCTTCCGTAGCGGGATTGTACATCATATAATCCACGCCGTGGTCAGAGGCGCGGCAGCCCATGCTGTCGAAGAATTCCATTCGTTTGGCCAGCGCGGTGCGCACATCTTCGACGGTCTGAATGGAAACGCCGCTGACCTTTGCGAGCTTCTGCATATACTCCGCAAAGTCGGGCTTGTTGATATTCATTGCCTTGTCGGGGCGCCAGGCCGGTACCACCTTTACATCGAAAGTGGGGTCGTCCTTCAGCTTCTGGTGCCATTCCAAAGAATCGATCGGATCATCGGTGGTTGCGATTGCCCTCACGTTAGACTGTTTGATCAGCCCGCGAACACTCATGCCGTCTTCCTGCAGCTTTTTGTTGCACAGGTTCCACACTTCCTCGGCGGTATCGGCGTTCAAAACGCCGTCGTAGCCAAAGTAGCGGCGCAGTTCCAGGTGCGTCCAGTGGTAGACCGGGTTGCCGATCGCTTTCGGCAGGCACTCGGCAAATTTCTGGAACTTTTCGCGGTCGCTGCTCTTATTGCCGGTAATCAAATCCTCGTCTACGCCGCAGGAGCGGATGACGCGCCATTTGTAATGGTCGCCGCCCAGCCATACCTGCGTGATGTTGTCAAACTTGCGGTTCTCGGCGATCTCCTGCGGGATGATGTGGCAGTGATAGTCGATGATCGGCATTTTGCTCGCGTAGTCGTGAAACAGCGTTCTCGCCGTTTCGTTGGTCAACAGGAAATCGTCATCCAAAAACTTTTTCATGATTTGATCCTCCAGTTCTTTCTTTCATCACATTGAATACCGATCTTCCATAAAACATGAAATCGCAATGGCTGTTCCTTTCCTGCTGAAAGCGGGAGCGAACAACCGGCTTTCCACATTTTTATTGCAGATCGGTATGAAAGGTGTCCCGCTGCACCAGCGTAGCGGAGATCACCATTTTCTGCGGTACACTTTTTCCCTCCAGAATCCCGGTCAGCATCGAGATGGCCGCGGGGCAGAGCGTGTCGAGCATGTTGTCCACACTCGTGAGGGAAGGGGAGCAGCACTCAGACAAAATCGAGTTGTTAAAGCCGATCACCGGCGCGCTGCGGCCAAATTCCTGCAGCGCTTTCATCGCGCCGATCGCCAGCAGGTCTTCCGACGCCATCACGGCGCTGAAAGACACGCCGGATTCAAGAAGCGAAAGCACACGGCGTTTGACTTCATCCACCGATTTGGGCACCTGCACAATCAGATTTTCATTGATCGGCAGTCCGCACTGCTTCATCCCGGCCCGGTAGCCGCTGAGCTTGGAGCAGCCGCTGTACGTCAGGATATCGTAAAGATAGAGAATATCACGGTGCTTCTGGCGGTTCAGCAGGGCCACGTTCTGCGCCACGGCGGACTGCTCGTCACAGGTGACGCAGTAGGTGCCGGGCAGCTCTACCAGCCCGTTGATAATGATAACGGGAACCTGCTTTGCCGCGTTTTCAATATGGCTGTTGTCCACATTCTCTTTAAAAGCGGAGCCGATCAGAATCACCGCGTCCACCCGTTTGGCCAAAAGCAGCTCCAGGTATTTTTTCTTGTCCTCCAGGTCATTCCCGGTGCAGCACAAAAGCGCGTCAAACCCGTTTCGGCGCAGCAGTCCCTCCACCAGAGAAACCGCCTTCGCGTAAAAGGTATCGGCAATATCGGTGCACAGAATCCCGATGATTTTCATGGAGTTCAGGTTCAGGCCCCGCGCGAACGCGTTCGGAATATAGTCTTCCTGCTCGATCACGGCCATCACCTTTTCCCGCGTGGCGGCGCTCACGTTGGGGCTGCCGTTCATCACGCGCGAAACCGTCGCGATCGAAACGCCGCTGCGCTGCGCAATATCATAAATGTTCATAAAACGAAGCATCACCTCTTTTGTAAGGGCTTACAATTGAGTATATCCTTTTCTATCTAAAAAATCAAGGATATTTTCCTGAAAATTTAGTTTTTATGGATGATGAAAGAATAATACAAAAGCTTTTGAAAAATCTATTGACATTTGTTCCCTAAATGCTAAAATGAAAAATGTAAGCACTTACATCGGCTGTAAATGGAAATCTTCAATGGAAAAGTGGGAAGAGTAATCCTTTGATGCTTTCATTGAAGAACAGTTAGGAAAAGGAGTTATCGTTGTTATGAAACAGATTCAGGAGCTTCATTCGCGCACACCCCGCGAGATAAAGGTCGTACAATTCGGCGAAGGGAATTTTTTGAGAGCCTTTGTGGACTATTTTATTGACGTCGCCAACGAGAAGGGGGCGTTTAACGGCGACGTAGCCGTGGTAAAACCGATCTCGTTCGGAACTCTGGAGCGTTTTCACAAGCAGAACAATCTGTATACGGTTTCTCTGCGCGGCCGTAGAAACGGCGAGCCCTATGTGGAAAACCGCGTGGTCACCTGCATCAATCAGGTGGTGGATGCCTACGGCGAGTACGAGGAATACGCGGCCCTGGCGAAGCTCCCCGGCCTGCGCTTTGTGGTGTCGAACACGACGGAAGCGGGCATCGTATATGACGAAACCGACCGCTTTGAGCTGACTCCCCCCAATACCTACCCCGGCAAGCTGACCAAGTTCCTGCATGAGCGCTATGAGGCGTTTTCCGGTGCGAAGGACAAGGGTCTGATCATACTGCCGGTGGAGCTGATCGAAAATAACGGCGGCAAGCTGCGCGACTGTGTAAACCGTCTGATCGACCTGTGGAAGCTCGGCGATGAATTCAAAAGCTGGGTGGCCGAAAGCTGCGTGTTCTGCAGCACGCTGGTAGACCGCATTGTCAGCGGTTACCCCAGAGGGGAAGCCGATGCGATCTGCGAAAAGGAGCTCGGCTATCAGGATGAGCTGCTGGATGCCGGCGAGCCGTTCGCCCTGTGGGTCATCGAAAGCGACAAGGATATTTCCGGCGAGCTGCCGATCGATCATCTCGGAAAAGCCGGGATGGACGTGATCTTTACCGATAACCAGAAACCGTACCGCGAGAGAAAGGTGCGTATTCTCAACGGCGCGCATACCTCCTGTGTTCTGGCGGCATATCTGACCGGCAAAAACATTGTGCGCGACGCGATGCAGGATCCCTTGTGCCGTGAGCTGATGGAGCGCACCGTGTTCGACGAGATCGTACCCACCGTCAAGCTGCCCCGCGAGCAGGCGGAGGCCTTTGCCAACTCGGTGCTGGAGCGCTTCGACAACCCGTTTGTCGACCACGAGATTCTCTCCATCGCGCTGAACTCTGTTTCCAAATGGAAATCCCGCATTCTGCCCACCTTTAAGGATCAGTATGCGGCAAGCGGCAAAGCGCCCAAATTCCTTACCTTCTCCTTCGCAGCCCTGCTCGCGTTCTATACCATTGAAAAGCTGGAAGACGGCATGATGGTCTGCCTGCGCGGCGGCGAGCCTTATCGCTTTAAGGATGATGAGCCGGTGATGGAATTCTTCCTGAAGCACTGCAAGCTGCCTGTGGCGGAATATGTGCGCGCGGCCGCGTCGCATGTGGAATTCTGGGGCGAGGACCTGACAAAGTACGGCGATTTTGCGGAAGCAGTAACCGCCGATCTCGAGGATATCCGTGTGAACGAAATGACAGCCGCAATTCGCAAGCTGCTGGGAAAATAAACGGAGGGGGCTTCTATGAACCAGTTTTATCAAATTAATCCGAAAGATACGGTCATCGTCGCACTGCAGCCGATTCCCGCGGGAACGGTGCTCGACGTGGACGGACAAGATCTGATCACGGTAAACGATGTGCCGCCGGGCCATAAGATTGCACTGAAAGAGATGGAGAAGGGGGAGCCGATCATCAAATACGGCTTTCCCATCGGCACCGCGGCACGCCCGATTCAGCGCGGGGAGTGGGTGCATACCCATAATGTCAAAACGACGCTCGGCGAGCTGTTGGACTACACCTACACGCCCGATTTTCACGAGCTGGAGGCCATCGCGCCCAAAAGCTTTCAGGGCTACCGCAGAAAAGACGGTAAGGTGGGCGTTCGCAACGAGGTTTGGATCATCCCGACCGTGGGGTGCGTCAATTCCATCGTCAAGCAGATCGAGCTGCAGTCTCAGCAGTTTTTAACCCCCGAGCTGGACGGCATCTTCTGCTATACCCATCCCTACGGCTGTTCGCAGCTTTCCGGCGACCATGTGAACACCCAGCTGGCTCTGGCAGGGATGGCGCATCACCCGAACGCCGGAGCGGTTTTGGTGGTGGGCCTCGGCTGTGAAAACAACACCATGGAGCAGATGAAGAAGGTGCTGGGGGATTACGACCCCGAGCGCATCAAATTCATGATCTGTCAGGAATTTGAAGACGAGGTGGAAGAGGGCGTCCGTCTGATGGAAGAGCTGTGCCGGTATGCGTCGCAGTTCCATCGGGAGGAGTGCAGCGTTTCCGATCTCGTGATCGGTCTGAAATGCGGCGGCTCCGACGGCTTCTCCGGCATCACCGCGAATCCGCTCGTCGGCGCGTTTTCTGATCTGCTGGTCGCGCAGGGCGGCACCAGTATTTTAACCGAGGTGCCGGAGATGTTCGGCGCTGAAACGATCCTGATGAACCGCGGAAAAGACCGTCAGACCTTTGACAAGACGGTCGATCTGATCAACAACTTTAAAAAATACTTTATGCGCTATGGGGAAGAGATCGACTCTAACCCATCCCCCGGCAACAAGGCCGGTGGAATCACCACACTGGAGGATAAATCCCTCGGGTGCATCCAGAAGGGCGGCAGCAGCAAGGTGGTGGATGTCCTGAGTTATGGTCAGGCAGTTACCCAGAAGGGGCTGAACCTGCTGCAAGGGCCGGGCAACGATCTGGTGGCGTCCACAGCGCTGGCGATCTCCGGGGCGCATATCGTTCTGTTCACCACGGGCCGCGGCACGCCGTTTGCCTGTCCTGTTCCTACCATCAAGATTTCCAGCAATACGGCGCTCAGCCAGAAAAAATCCGGATGGATCGACTTTAACGCCGGTCAGCTTCTGGAGGGTCGTTCCATGCGCGATGTTGCCGAGGAGTTCTTCAATTTTGTCGTGGATGTCGCTTCCGGCAGCAAGCACGCAAAATCCGAAAGCCTGGACAAGCGCGACCTGCCGATCTTCAAAGACGGCGTTACACTCTGATTCCGCTTATATCGATTCCCTTTTATGCGGCGCCCCTGCTTTTGCGGGGGCGCCGTTTTTTCTGCCGCCGATCTTCTCCTCCCAAAATATTTTATGGCAGGATTACTTTTTTATCTTGCCAGGAATATATTTGAATAGAAGAAAGGTCGATGGGGGAAAGGGAGTTATTGCTTTATGTATCCAATCTATCCATACTATGGAAGCAAAGAGGTATGCAGAGAAGAGCCGATCGCATTTCCGTCACAACAGCAGAATGTGCAGCCCGGTATGGAATATCTGATGAAGCCGCCGCCGATCTTTGACAATCCCGAATACAAGGCTGCGGGAAAGCTCAAAGGAAAGACTGCGATCATCACCGGGGGCGACAGCGGGATCGGCCGGGCGGTGGCGGTGGCTTTTGCCAAAGAAGGAGGCAATACGGCCATTGCCTATCTGAACGAGCGCAGGGATGCTCAGGAGACAAAACGGGTGATCGAGCAGCAGTATGGAGGGCTTTGCCTGCTGCTGGAGGCGGATCTTCGCAATGAGGATGCCTGCCGCCAGGTGGTGGAATATACGATACGGCAATTTGGCAGCCTGCAGGTAGTGGTCAATAACTGCGGCGTTCAGTATGTACAGCAAAGCCTCGAAGACATTACCGCCGAGCAGCTGCACGACACTTTTTCCACGAATATCTTTTCCTTCTTTTATATCACGAAATTCGCCCTCCCGCATTTGCACGAGGGGGACAGCATTATCAATACCGCTTCCGTCGTCGCTTACCGCGGAGCGGAAAATATGATCGATTATTCCGCCACCAAGGGTGCGATCGTGTCTTTTTCCCGTTCTCTGGCGCTCAATCTGGCGCAAAAGGGCATTCGGGTCAATGCGGTTGCTCCCGGCCCATTCTGGACTCCGCTGCAGCCGGCCGCCGGTTCTCAGCCGCCGGAAGCAATCCAGTCCTTCGGGGTCAACACTCCCATGAAACGGGCCGGGCAGCCCTTTGAAATCGCCCCGGCCTATGTTTATCTTGCCTGCGATGATTCCCGTTATATGACAGGTCAAACTCTGCATGTCAATGGCGGGGAGTGGATCGGGGGATAAGCGGACTTTACCCCAAAAGAGCCTCCGATTGTAAACAATCGGAGGCTCTTTTTTTAGGGGGGAACGAAAGCAGGCGCGCCTTCAGCGGACGAGCGGCAGAAGGTATCCATAGCCTTCGCGCTCCATTTCTTCCTTCGGGATAAACCTTAGCGCAGCGCTGTTGATGCAGTACCGCTGGCCGCCCAGTTCCTTCGGGCCATCCGGGAATACGTGACCCAGATGGGCGTCACCCACACGGCTTTTGACCTCTGTGCGCAGCATCCCGTGAGACGAGTCGGTTTGTTCCCGTACCACATTGGGGTCAATCGGCTTTGCAAAGCTGGGCCACCCGCAGCCGGAATCAAATTTATCGCTGGAAGAAAAAAGCGGTTCTCCGGTTGTGATGTCCACATAGATGCCGGAGCGGAATTGATGGTCGAACTCATTCTGGAACGGCGGCTCCGTCGCCTGCTGCTGCGTCACTTTGTATTGCAAAGGCGTTAAGCTGGTGCGTAGGGTCTCATCGTCGGGCAGCTGGTAATCCGCGGGGTTTACAACTGCCTGTTTGATCTTTTCAAACTGTACCGGGGCAATATGGCAATAGCCGCCCGGGTTCTTGTCCAGGTATTTCTGGTGGTATTCTTCTGCCGGGAAGTAATTCGAAAGCGGCTGTACCTCAATCGCAATGCGGCGGTCGTATCGCTTTTGCAGGCGGGCCAAAGACTGTTCGATCACCGGCAGATCGTCTGCATCGGTGTAATAGATTCCCGTCCGGTACTGACGCCCGACGTCGCCGCCCTGCCGGTTGAGCGACAACGGATTGATCGAACCGTAGTATAGCTCCAGCAAAAATCCCAGAGACAGCTTCTGTGGGTCATAAACAACGCGCACCGTTTCGGCATGCCCGGTGTTTTGGTTGCAAACCTCTTCATAGGTCGGGGAATCCGTCGTTCCGTTTGCATAGCCGGTCTGTGTGGATAAGACTCCGGGAATAGAAGAGAGGTATTTTTCAGTACCCCAAAAACATCCGCCCGCTAAATAGATTTCTGACATAACACTGCCTCCGTTCTGTTTTTTTATTGGTGAATAGAGCTTGTTCCAAATTCGGATACAAGCTGATGATGACATAACGGCAATCATAAAACCGTATTTTATTATGAAAAGAAGTTCCCTGAGACTATTATAGCACAAGCTCAGAACTATATTGATAAAAGAGTTGCCAGAGAAAACAAAACCGCTAAGCCGGTGGTTCCATGCTCTCTCAGGCGTTTTGCTTTCGCTTACGCCGTGAGGTTATTATAGCACAAGCTCAAAACTATATTGATAAAAGAACTGCTCAAGAAAACAAAATCGCTAAGCCGGTGCTTCAATGTTCTCTCAGGCATCGAAAGCTTTGCTTTCGCTTATGCCGTGAGGTTATTATAGCATAAACAGACAAAAGTCATACGGCGCGGCGAAAATGGAGGGGATTATTCTATTTCAAAATGGAATTTAAGATATAAAAAGACAGAGCAGAAACAATTGTTTCTGCTCTGTTGGTGCGAGGGAGGAGACTTGAACTCCTATGAGCTTGCGCTCACTAGAACCTGAATCTAGCGCGTCTGCCAATTCCGCCACTCTCGCGTTTTTTCGCAATCGCTTGACTGCTTGAGTATTATAGCATGGAGATTTTTGTTTGTCAACAAGGTTTTCAAAAAAAATTCGACAATTTTTCTTTCGCCTCTCTTAATTCGACTTTCGTGCAAAAGAACCCCGGAACGAATGCGGCCTAAGAGCATCTCAGAAAGAAAAGGATAAGATCAAAATCTTTGATTTGGCGAGAATTTTCGCTATCGATTCGTGGCATATTTTGGCAATTTCGGCATTCTTACCGAAAGGATTACAAATAAGCGCCTGATTATTCATAAAACCTCCATTTTTAATCAATTCAGGAAATAAACGTATATTTTGACAAGATTCACCATATGCATGCGCTATAATTAAAAACAGAAAATGAGTGATAAATAGAAAGGATGTATAACACTGATGAGAATAATGGTAACGAAAGAAGAGCTGGAACGCAAACTGACTCAAGTCAGTCATAATGATTTAATTGAGTTATGCATTGTACCGGCGCAAAAAGATGGAGCGGAATATAACCCCGCATTTTTGCATCTCGGTTTCATACATAATGGACAATATTATGATTTGGAATCGATCGATGCTTACTTCAATCAGGAAGGAATCAAAACAGCCTGATTCAAGAATCTGCCATCACATAAGTATCATTTAAAGTGACTGAGCCATCCCCAAGATATGATTGTAAAAACCAAATATCCTAATCACCCGAAAGGGCCCGTCTGTAAAAAGACGGGCCCTTTCGGGGGTTCATTACATAGTAATATGGGAAAAGTGTGGCGTAAGCATCGGTAAGGCTGTTCTGCAGCCAGTGAAAGGTCCGCTGGCGCTTTGAGCCGCAAGGGAAGGTAGTTGTTCCGAAGTGCTGCCAAACCCTAAGAAATTCGGTTAAGAATCCGTCAAAGCAGCTTGCGTCCGGAATCTATGTGAATCATGAGTCATGTATTTTCCAGCCATTGAAATAACTTATTTGCATTCTATCACGTTGTTATTTTTTAGTCAATCTAATTTTTAGAAATAAATTGATTTTTTTTGAAATATTTCTACTTTCTGGCATTCAGGAAATGACGTCATAAGCTCTTTCAGCCATGGAAAGCCGAAAGACAAATTCACAATCCTATAATAAAAATCCTCCTCTGTGCTTCGGTGATCCACAAAAACACAGGGGAGGAGAAAATGATTTTCCGTTTTTATAAAGTATGATAGAATAAGACAATATCCTCATAAGTACCGTCTTTCATCAAAAAACCGTGGGGAACGGTTCCGATTTCGATAAAGCCCAGCCTGCGGTATAAACGAATTGCATGTACGTTGCTTTTTACCACAGCATTGAATTGTAAAAGCTGAAAACCAAGGGCCTTGCTCTTTTCCAGTGAGTGCTTTACCAAAAGCTCCCCAATGCCCTTTCCTCTGGCCGAAGGCCGGATCATGTACCCTGCATTGGCCTGATGCCCGCATCGCCCTACGTTATTGGGGTGAAGAATGTACAAACCCGCCACTTCACCATCTTCTTCTGCAACCGCGGTAAAGCTCTGCTGTGCAAAAAATTCTTCTGCCTGTTCTGGCGTCAGAAAGTCTGTTTGCGGAAATGTATTTCCCTCTTCGATGATAGTGTTCCATATCTCCGTCAACGCGGGAACGTCCTGTATTTGATATTCTCTGATGATCGCCATCGTGCACTTCCTGTCTGCGGTTTTGCGCTGTATTGATTGAGAAAAGTATAGCACAAAGCAACTTTCCTGACAAGAAAACAGCTTGCCTTTCACATTAATTTACAATAAAATGTAAAAAAGTATTGACTTTTTCAAATACCGGTGTTATTATAGTTAAGCGCTCTTGAAGAGCAACAAAATATCGCGGAGTGGAGCAGTCCGGTAGCTCGTCGGGCTCATAACCCGAAGGTCGTAGGTTCAAATCCTGCCTCCGCAACCATATTTAATATTACGAGAAGCCCATAGAAATATGGGCTTCTCGTAATATTATGATAAAATGATATATAATGGGCGAAGACAACTGAAATTGAAATCGTCCTTAGATACAATTTTTTGAGTGCCATTAATAATCGGGTCTGGTTTGTCCTATATCTGGCTACTCTCACCAGATACGTATTTGCTCTTTCCTGCTATGCAGGTCAGGCGCGCTCACTTAACAAGTTCCAACTGTTAAGGTCGTGGCTGCACTATCTATCATAAGAGTATTACTACACCCTATACCGATTTTGACATTCAATTTCTGTGAATCGCTACATCCACGATCTCATTCATTTGCCGGAAGGCAAAAAACAAGAGCCTAGACGCAGCCGGTAAACTGTACGTCTAAGACCCTTGACAAGTATATGTTAACCATGCCACCATAAAGTAACACAGAAAACCAACCCTGTTAATGACATTTAGTCTTCAGAACGTACTTGACTTACGTTTTGATTAGTGTAAGAAACCGGCGAAATTTCTTACAGCTAATGCGTTGTTAATGGGGTTAAATTATGTCTTTTCTTAAATTGTACCAATTGAGTGATTGGAAAGCAATAAAAACTTTAACTACTTAGTCATTATATATTTCAGTCGGACATTTTGTTCGACTGATTTTTTATTTATTTTTAATGGTAAAATTTGGTTGAATAATGATACTTACAAAGCTATAATGGGAGTAAATGGTAAATTTCTATTATAGCAATAATATGCAATTCAACAACCATAATGGGACACAAAAAAGAAATACCTTGAAATTTTACAGCATTTGTAGATGCCTGTAAGGAGATTACTATTTGGAGGACTTCTATGGACAGTCGTATATCCATACGCACTATTACGATAAAAAATTTTCGTTCAATAAGGCGAGAAAACATTAAGGTTGGGGACTTTAACATTTTTGTCGGAATGAATGATGCAGGAAAATCAAATGTTTTGAAGGCAATGAACCTTTTTTTCAACGATCGTGTTGAGGAAAATGTTCCGTACAGCTACAAACGAGATTTTTCTTACTTATATCCTCCAAAAAGCAAGGAAGCAAAGGCAATAACAATAACTATTCAGTTTTACATTCCATCTACATTTTCTGATGGTGGACTATATACATGGGAGAAAGTATGGAAGCAAACAGGTAAGGTTTCTGATGTAATAAAAAATGCTAAAGGTGAAGAGCCTGGCTCACGCTCACGTATTCCAGCAGCTTTGCAAAAAATAAAGTATAGATATGTTCCAGCAATAAAGAGCGACGCGTATTTTAAGTCGTTGTTAGCGGATTTGTATTCTTCTGTTTCCGCTTCTCTTGATACCACACTTGCAGAAGCGGTTCAATTATTCTCTGATACATTGAGCGGATATACGCAGTCTATTACTCTTGATGCTTCAAAAAGATTAAATATTTCAAGTCAGCTTGAAATACCTGAGAATTTGGGTGAAATCTTTAGGTCTTTAGTATTTAGAACCAATAAATCTATTGATTCTATTAGTGTTCCACTTACATCGCGAGGAGATGGTATTCAGGCACGGCATATCCCCATTATCTTAAAATACATTGCGAATGAAGATCAAAAATCAAGAAATCAGGGTTCTACAAAAGTTACAACAATTTGGGGGATCGAGGAGCCTGAAAACGGCTTAGAACTGTCAAATGCTTTTGCTCTTGCTGACGAGTTTGTAGAATATGCTAAAGAACTCCAGATCTTTATTACGACACATTCCCCAGCGTTTTATATGAAAAAAGAGGAGAATGGAGTAACAGTATTTTATGTTGAAAAAAAGGAGTCAAGGAGTGAAGAGACCCAAATAAATACCGGAAAAACCAATAAGGCAATCGCAAGCGAAATGGGGCTAATGCCATTAATTGCTCCATATGTTGAAGAGCAAAAAAAGAAATACGAGGAAAGATTACAATTACTTAAATCAGCAGTTCAGCTATATGATACTGAATCACTTTCAGATATTCCAACAATTTTTGTAGAAGGCAAAACAGATATAGAGTATCTGACTATGGCAATTAAGATACACTCAGTTGAACTGCAAAAGTTATTAGATAACAAAAAACTTCGAATTTTCTCGAAAGAAGGACGGGGCGGATGTGGGATGATAGAGCATCTTGTATACGCCTGGATTTATCTGGGAAACAAAAGTAGGTGTATTGCCCTTTTTGATAAAGATGATGCAGGATGTACTGTCAAAAACAGAATGGAGGCATCATCAATATTTAAAGGCTCCGAAAATGTATCATCAAAGTTTATTTCTCCAACGCAAGAAATCATAGCTTTACTCAGTCGTAAAGGATGCGATTTCCCATTTGAAATTGAACATATTCTTTCTATCGATTGTTGGAAAAAAATAACTGAAAAAAAGCTGGCTGTTCGCAGAGAGACTGATGAGTTATATAAGATGGTAAAAAGCTCGCTTGGAACAACACAGACAATTGACGATGCTCTTGAATCATTATCAACTAATGCTGATTTTGTAAATACAATTGTTAAGATGCAACCGCATAAGGATAAGAAGACTCAGATATGCGAGTTTGTTAAAAAACAAGTTGACAATGGAAAATTTGATTTCTTATCCGGCTTTGAAAACACCATATCAGCAATAGAAAAGATACTAATAAAATGAACTTCTCATTATGTTTATTAGTAGAATTGCTTTAAATCATTACATATCTAATAAATCGCACAATTGTTCGATTTATTAGATTTTTGGAGAAGATCAATCCGTATTTAGCGTTTGTTTTGTAGTGTACAATGCATCTGTTTTTCTTTAAATTATCGCCAGAGATATCCAAAATAGCTTCTACCATTGAAAAGGAAAAGAAATTACAGGGAGGGGTGGCACAATGCCATCACTCCCTGTAATTTCCTTGTCAATCCTGATGCCATATCAGGGAATGAACCATAAAATTAAAGAATTTGTTTTGACTACTATATAAAGAATAAAGGTTCTGCCCGTCGGGCGAAATCTCTTTCCAGCATTAATTTATGTGATGTGAATTGCTCATCGTCAAAATATTTTGCATCTTGTGGACACCGTTTTACACAGGCATGACACTTAATGCATATTCCAATTATGTCAGAAGGGTCGTTTGGATTGATAGACCCCATCGGACACCGGCGAATGCAAATACCGCAATGATTACACTTTTCCATATCGGTCTTTGGCTTAGCCTTTAAAAAGACCGTAGGCTTTCCATCAAGTCCTTTCGGAGTATAGTACACTTCTGGAGGGTTGGTGCCTTTTACGTCAATAGGCTGTGGTAGGGTTTTGAGTGTGTCGACCTTTTCAGCTATTTTCGTTGCAAATTCCTTAACCTTCTCCATATCGGTCTGATCCGGCCGACCGGCTGCCAGAACCGTTGAAAAAGCATGCTGAGCGGCTACACCAGCCCCTGCAATCGTATGAAATCCATTGGCTTCTAAAATATTTCGAAGTTCAATCAGAGCATCATCAAAGTTGCGGTTACCGAATACCGCAACAGGTACAGCGAGGGCATCATTTCCGATAAAGTGACTCTGTACATAAGGTAGCAATTTATTTGGTATTCTTCCTGCATAAACAGGGATTCCCCATATAACCAAATCCGTTTTGTTAAAAGTATTCATTGCTTCCCTTGCAGCTGGAAGAGTATAGTCTAGCTTTTCCACTGGAAGATTTAGTTTTTCTCCGATGGCATCTGCAAGAGAAACAACTGTTTTTTCGGTGTTTCCAACGGGGCTAAAATATACTGCCCATACCTTATTAATTTCCACTTTCATTTTCTCTCCCTTTAATGATAATTATGTAAATTATATCACACTACCTATATCTCACGAACTGATTTAAAGAAATATCAAAAGAAACTGCTTTATAGGTAGACAATTAAACAAGCGTGATATTTGAGCATATTTAATACACTAAGAATCTTTGCTTTTCTCATTTCGAAGCTGCTAAACATTGATTTTATATCTCTTAATTTTGTTATAGCGGTTACTATGAGAAATATTAAGATGAGTTGCCGTCATAGTCAAATTAAGGTCACATTCCAGAAGAGCATCTTTGATGATTGATTTTTCATAATTTTCTACCATCTGTATTTCTGCGGCCCGATGCTCAATATGGATGGACAGTTAAAATGAAATTAACAAAGAGTTTGCCAAAGATATTGTTGCAATACTTCGAATTTCATTGAGTTTGGCAGATGAATTCATTGGAGGTGCACTTTTGTCACAAGAAAACCTGTTTCCTCCAGAAGCTACATTCTGCCTTAAAATAATAACAGGACAAAAAGTTAAAGAATTTAAAATATCCTCCGACACTCGATGATTTGCCCAAAGCAATTTATAGTGTTTTCTGCTGTACGTGAAAAGCACCACACGTTGAGAATTAAAATCCAAAGTTAAGTAAGTAATCTTGTGTAGACCATATATCCGGGTTAGGACGATCTGAAATTTTACAGCGTTATGCAAGCAAAGTCTGTGCTGAAAAATTGATTTCTGTGCTACAGTTAGACAGATAAATATTGCCATCTAAAGCCGGATAGGATTCTAAGAAAGAATCTTAAATAATCTGAAATCTGCTTGTAAAGCATTGTTATAGGTGCAGGACAATATTATAATTGTCAAGGAGTTAGAGGGTGCTAACCGCCTCCGAACAGAAAGGTAGGTAAAAATTTTTATGAAAAAACAATGGAATAAAGTAAGGCTCGCAGCAGGAATGATGAGCATCTTGCTCCTTGTTGCAGGTTGCTCAACACAGACGCCAAGCGGCTCGCCACAATCTTCCGGCGCTCCTTCCGCCACAAACACGGCTGCAAAAGACGAGGTAATCGTGGCGGTTGGCGGGGAAAAGGAATCCGGATATGATCCCTGCACGGGATGGGGAAGCAGCGGCACTCCCATCTTTCAAAGCAAGCTGCTGGATACGGATACAAACAATCAGTTGAAAAACGACCTTGCCACCGAATATAGCGTCAGTAAGGATGGTCTTACTTGGACATTCAAGATTCGCAATGACGTCATTTGCCACGACGGTGAAAAGCTGACCGCAAAAGATGTGGCGTTTACTTATAACAAGACCAAGGAAAACGGCATTTCCACCGTCGATCTGACCCTGTTGGACAAGGCTGAGGCAACTGACGACACAACGGTCGTGTTCCGCATGAAGTCTCCCATGTCCACCTTTATTTATCAGACGGCTGCCTTGGGAATCGTGCCTGAGCATGCTTACGGTGATCCGACGGCTTATGCGCAGAAGCCTGTAGGTTCCGGTCCCTATCGATTTGTGCAGTGGGATAAAGGGCAGCAGCTGATTGTGGAAGCAAACGAGAACTATTACGGCGGAACGCCTCCCTTTAAGCGTCTTGTACTTTTGTTCCTCAGCGATGACGCGGCATACGCGGCACTGCAGGCTGGACAAGTTGATGTAGCAAAAATTTCAGAAAACCTCGCAGTAAAGGGAATGTCCGGCTATAATTTGGTGGATTGCAAAACCAACGATTTCCGCACGATAGCGTTGCCTGTGCAAAAGCCGGGTGAAACCAGCAAAGAGGGATACGCAATCGGCAACGAAGTGACCAGTGATATGGCGATCCGCAAGGCATTGGCAAACGGGATCAACCGTCAGAAAATCATCGATACCGTACTCAATGGTTACGGCGAGGTTGCCTACACCGTTTCCCAGGGGCTGCCATGGGATAATAAAGAGGTAATTCTCACCGACGGCAATGTGGAGGCAGCAAAGAAAATTTTGGATGATGCTGGCTGGGTGGATACCGATGGTGATGGAATCCGCGAGAAGAACGGCAGGAAAGCAGAGTTCAGTTTGATTTATGCTTCCGACGATTCTACCCGTCAATCGATTTCTATGGCATTCAGTGAGCAGGCAAAGACATTTGGTATTAATGTGATTACCGAAGGTCTTTCCTCCGCAGACCGTAATCCCCGCAAACACAAGGATGCCTTTATGCTGGGTGGCGGTGACTATAACCCCACTCCTGTTTACAATGCACTTTATGGTGCTTACGCAGCAAAAGGCGGCTGGTACAATATTGTAGCTTATAAAAACCCAACGGTTGATAAGTATCTTGAAGCAGCCATAGCGGCAACCACGCAGGAAGAAGCCAATCAATACTGGCAAAAAGCGCAGTGGGACGGAACGACCGGCGGCAGCATTCTTGGCGATGCGCCTTATATTTACGTCGCAAATATCAGCCATCTTTATTTTGTCCGGGATGGAATCAGCATAGGCGAGCAGAAGATTCACCCTCACGATCATGGCTTTGCGGTATTGGGCAACATCATGGACTGGAGCGCTGTAAAATAGTCTGAATTCAGTATCAAGGCAAATGCGGCCATACCCGGTTGTGGTTTGGCCGCATTTTGCATGAAAAGAAGGGAGAAATGAGAGTGCGATGAAAAAAGGTATAGCAAAAATAATCGCAGAAAATTTTTTACGCGGTGTCACATTGCTGATTGCAGTGGTCATCGTTACCTTTCTGCTGGCAAATGCATCCCCCATCGATCCAATCAGTGCTTACGTCGGATCGGAAAGCGCAATCAGTGAAGAGCAAAGGGCTGCGATTGCCGAATACTGGGGCCTTAACGAGCCTCCGGCCGGCCGGCTCGTTAGCTGGTTAAAGGCGCTTGCAAATGGTGATATGGGCAGATCCTACTACTTTCAACAGCCTGTAACCGCAGTAATAGGGGAACGTTTCGCGCAATCCATTATGCTGATGGGGGTTGCATGGGTGCTGTCGGGAATTTTCGGATTTCTGCTGGGAGTCATTTCAGCGGCTTGCCGCAATAGTCCGATCGATAAGGCGATTAAAACAGTCTGCCTGCTGCTGTCCTCCAGCCCGGCATTTTGGCTGGGACTATTGCTGATGATGGTATTCGCGGTAAAGCTTGGGTGGTTTCCGCTAGGGCTTTCCGCACCGATCGGTAAGCTGGCGGGCGAGGTGACAATCTGGGAGCGGCTGCATCATTTGGTATTGCCGGCAGTCACGCTTTCCATCACCGGAGTGTCCAACATTGCGCTGCATACCCGGCAGAAGCTGATTGACATTATGGAAAGCGACTTTATGCTCTTTGCACAGGCACGAGGAGAGGGAAAATGGCAGGCGATCCGCCGTCATGGATTCCGCAATATTCTTTTGCCGGCTGTTACCCTGCAGTTTGCGGCGATCAGCGAGCTGTTCGGCGGCTCGGTGCTGGCGGAGAATGTTTTTTCCTATACCGGCATCGGACAGGCCGCCGTGCTTGCAGGAACTCACGGGGATACACCGTTGCTGATGGGAATTGCTTTGTTCAGCGCATTGTTTGTCTTTTGCGGAAATATGATTGCCAATCTGCTTTATCCCGTGATCGATCCTCAAATCAGGGAGGTAGCACATGCCAAGTAAAATCGTTGCAGTAGGAAAACCTTTGGTCAATCGCCGCACATGGACTTTGGCGATCATCATAGCGGCAATCGTGATTTTGATTGGTGTGGCGGCAGCAGGTGTTTTTATGCTGCCGGATGCCTATGCCACCAATTTTGAAAACAAGAATCTGCCGCCGTCATTCTCGCATCTGTTCGGCACCGACTGGATGGGCCGCGATATGCTTGCGCGCACAGTAAAGGGACTTTCCACCAGTATCCTGATCGGCGTATTGGCGGCAGGCATCAGCTCTGTGATAGCGGTCATTCTGGGTACCCTTTCGGCTGTTATGGGGAAAAAAGTGGATCAGGCTGTCTTGTGGCTGATCGATATGGTGCAGGGCATTCCTCATCTGATTCTGCTGATGCTCATCTCTTTTATGCTTGGTAAGGGCCTGCAGGGCGTTATGGTAGGTATCGCAGTCAGCCATTGGCCCAATCTGGCGCGCGTTGTCCGTGCTGAGGTTCTGGCGGTAAAGAACGCACAGTTTGTACAGGCATCGCGTAAGATGGGGCGCAGCCGGTTATTTATCGCCGTGCGGCATATTCTGCCCCATGTAGTTCCACAATACATTGTCGGATTAATTTTATTATTCCCACATGCTATTTTACATGAAGCCTCCATCACTTTTCTGGGGTTTGGGCTGTCTCCGGAGGAACCGGCGGTCGGTGTCATTTTGTCCGAATCCATGCGCTATCTGACCTCCGGATTTTGGTGGCTTACGGTACTTCCCGGCGCGGCGCTTTTGTTGATTGTACTGCTGTTTGATGCGATCGGGGACAATTTGCGAACCATTATAGATCCATACAGCGCACAGGAATAGGAGGAATTATGTCACAGAAAAAAGAAAAGCCTCCGGTTCTGGAGGTAACAGATCTGTCCATTTGTTTTCGGATGTATGACCGCGGGCTGAACCAGAAGGAGCTGAAGGTCATATCCAGCTTGAATATCGCTATTCACGCGGGCGAAATTTTGGCAGTAGTAGGCTCGTCCGGAAGCGGAAAAAGCCTGCTTGCCCACGCCGTTTTAGGAATCTTGCCCCATAACAGCTCCTATTCCGGCTCCATGAAGTATTGCGGTCAGGAGCTGACCCCCCACCTGCAAAAAAAGCTGCGGGGAAAAGAAATTGCGCTGGTTCCGCAGTCAGTGGGCTATTTAGATCCCATGATGCGCGTCGGCAAGCAGGTCATCGGAATTCACGGAACGGAGCGGCAGCAGCAAGAGGTGTTCCAGCGGTTCAACCTTTCGCCGGAAACCGCACAGAAATATCCCTTTCAGCTTTCCGGCGGCATGGCACGCCGGGTGTTGGTGTCTACAGCGGTCATTACGGACGCACACCTGATCATTGCGGACGAACCTACTCCGGGACTTAATCCGGAAGTGGCGGAGGAAACCATGCGCTATTTCCGCGAGATCGCCGATGCCGGAAATGCCGTTATGCTCATCACACACGACATTGACCTGGCGCTCAGCATTGCCGATAAAATCGCTGTTTTTTACGCGGGAACAACCATAGAAATCGCACCGGTACAGGATTTTGTTGCAGGAAAGGAGCGCCTGCGCCATCCATATACCAAAGCGCTGTGGGATGCTTTGCCACAGAACGATTTTGTTCCCATTTCCGGACTGCAGCCCTATGCGGGCAGCCTGCCCAGTGGGTGCCCCTTTGCGCCGCGCTGCCAGTACCGCACCGACGACTGCTCGGGAGAGGTGGAAATGCGTGAAATGAGGGGAGGAGAGGTGAGGTGCAAGCATGCTACTTGAGGTAAAAAACGTAAGCTTTGGATATTCCCCCAAAGAGCTGATATTAAAAAATGTGAGCTTTTCGGTAGACAAAGGCGAACGTGTGGGCCTGGTTGGCCCTTCCGGCTATGGAAAAAGCACGCTTTCGAAACTCTTAGCAGGCTACCTGGTGCCTACAGAGGGCGAAATCCTGTTCGAAGAGAAGCCCTTGCCTACCACAGGCTATTGCCCGATACAGCTTATTTATCAGCACCCTGAAAAAGCGGTAAATATACGGTGGAAAATGCGCCGGATTCTGGAGGAATCCTGGGCTCCCGACGATGCGTTCCTACAAAAGATCGGAATCGAAAAGCAATGGCTGGATCGCTGGCCCAACGAACTGAGCGGTGGCGAAATGCAGCGCTTTTGCATCGCACGGATCCTCGGGCCAAAAACCAAATTCCTTCTCGCTGATGAAATCAGTACCATGCTGGATGTCATTACACAAGCGCAGATTTGGCAGCTGGTGCTTTCGATCGTAAAAGAGCGCGATATGGGGATGATCGTGGTAACCCACAGCGAAGCGCTGGCTCAAAAGGTCTGTACGCGCATCATCGATCTTCCGGCTCTCAACGCAGCAGGGCGTTAGGGATTTCCGGTATCCAGAGAGTACATTGGAACAAATCGTCGCGCTTATCGATACGCAAGCATCCGCCGTTCCGTCTGATTAACTCATCGACACTTTTCAAACCGATACCGGCGCTGGAAACAGCGCCGGTCTTTTCTTGCCGGATATGATTGCCAAAGGATATTTCCATACGATCTTCCAGTTTGTGGCAGGATACCTCTATGACAAAAGCGGGATCAGCATATTTGAGTAGATTGGAGAAAATATTATCGAATATCCGCTGTAAAGAAGCTTTGCGAATAGAAAAGAACGTGAGTTCTCCTTCATCCCTTGAAACCGAGCATTGAAATAAATGTGATTCCAGAAGAACAAGCCCATCATCGATGAAGAGGTCTATGATAGAGCTGTCGCAAAAAACATCTTCTGATTTGAATTCATCCATACTGGTCAAAAAGTGACTGAACATATTTTCTGAAAGAGTCTTTAGTTGAATCGCCTTTTCTTCCGCCTTATGAAGATACTGCTCTCGTATTTCTTTGTTAGGGCAGCGCTTTTGATTCACAATATCCAGGTATCCAATCAGGCTGGTAACAGGCGTGCGCAGATCATGGGACATGTGCACCGCGAATTGGTCGCGGTCCTTGCGTGCCTTTTGAAAGCGGATGATCTGACCCAGCAAGGAATGACGCATTTTATTGACATCCTGCGCAAGGGATGAAAGCTCATCGTTTCCCTTTACTGTAATCGGGAAATTGAGATTTCCGGTTTCAATGTTTTTTATCTCGTCAGCCAAGTGATGGATATAAACAACTTTTCTGCGTACATAGTAGAGCATAGTCAAAAGAAATGTAATGAAAAATATGGTGAGGCAGAGAAAATTCACTCTATCTACATAGCGGTGACGGGCAAATGTACTGACAACGGCGGTTACCTCCGCGTCATAAAACCGCAGAGGATATGTTTTTTGCCAGGGCAGGGGAGAAGTTAACCGACCGCTCGATAAATTCCCCGCACGATAAGAAATGGTTGAATCATAAATCAGATGGCTTCCATAATATAAGCACAAGGTCGTAAGCTCGCGCCCTTCCACCCATCCGGATATAAAATGATAATCCAAAACGGAAACCTTGCTGTTATCGATATGTTCCTGTAGATTTTGTATTTCGAAATCCTGTTGCCGTTCCACAAAGGCAGGATCACTGAACTTGTCCTCGATCCACAACTCACCGACTTTATGTATGGCTAAAAAAGCAACGGAAGCAATCAAAAAAGCAGATAATGTACAAAGAGCCAATTTTGAACTCAGTTTTATCTTAAACAATTTGGTAGCCCTCCCCCCAAACAGTAAGGATATATTTTGGACGTTGAGGGTCCGCTTCAATTTTCTGCCGCAGGTTTCGAATATGCACCATGACCGTATTGTTGGCAGAAGGGAGATAAGGTTCTCCCCAAAGCTGTTCATAAAGACTTTGCACAGAAAATACGGTTCCTCGGTTTTGTGACAGGAAGGACAATAGCTGGTACTCCTTATGGCGTAAAAGGATTGGCGTACCATTTAAAAAAACTTCTCCGGAAGTGGGATGCACAGCAAGGCTGTTGATCTGAATAAAGTCCTGATTCAAATTTAAGCTGTAATTTTTTCCTCGATAGATCTGGTAGCGGCGCAGGATCGCTTTGACTCTTGTTAAAAGCTCTGCTGGGATAAACGGTTTTGTCAAATAATCATCGCCGCCGGAATCGAATGCGGCTTCTTTATCGGAAATCAAGCTTTTGGCACTCAGATACAGAATGGGAGCAGTGGTAAATCTGCGCATTTTTTTACAAATCGCAAAGCCGGAGTCCCCGGGTATCATAATATCCAAAATAATCAGATCGATATTGCCACTCAATAAGGACAACGCCTCTTGTCCATTGCAGGCCTGCAGTGTGAAGAACCCCTCACTTTGCAGCAGGGCGGAAATGACTTCACATATATCACAATCATCATCAACAATCAGAATGGTAGATGTCTGCATTTTAAATTGCCTCCAAATTGGTTTAACTTGTATCGGCAGTTAACCTCAATCAGAAAGATAAAAGAAAGCTTTGGACATAACTTATAGATTTGGTTTGCTGATGATGCCGAATGAATTTTATACGGGCACAAACGAATGTGTTTTAATCCAGGTAAGCTATAAATTTCTGAAAGGTTATCATCAGGAGTTTTCTTCTTTTCTCCGGAGATAGATAAGTCCACAGGTAAATACCGTAAATGGAATTGTAAGCATGATAGCCAAACTGCCGATTAACGCTTGTAAAAACTCAACAATGATAACCTCGCGATTCAAAAGGTGCATGATTGAATTAGAGTAGGTAAGCAGTAATATAATGCTTGATAAAGAGCTTCCGATATAGGCCAATACCAGTGTGTTTGCCATGGTACCCATGATATCACGCCCTATACGCATACCGCTTTTTAGTAATTTTTGAAATGTGATATTAGGAGCATGTTCGCATAATTCGAAAAGCGAAGAGGAAATATCCATAGCTACATCCATAATAGCGCCCATTGCACCAATGATAATCGCTGCAAAAATGATTGCAGTAAGATCAATTGGCTTGTCCGGATTGAGAAAAATTAAATAGACGGAGTGTTCATCTACAAATCCTGTGAGAAGAAGTATTTTGCTCATGATATTAGTAGCGATAGAGGCAAAGATGATTCCTGATACACAACCAATCATAGTTGCAAGTGTTTTTTTACTGATTCCGTTAATTAATACCAAAGTCATGACAATAGTGTAGAAGCAGGTAATTGCAGCGCCGATATAAGCGTTAAAACCATTCATAACAGATGGCACAAAAACCAGAAAAACAAATAGAAAGGTAAAAGTCAGTGAAAGTAGGGTGTTAATACCTTTCCCTCGCCCAATCAGTAAAACCAGTCCTGCAAATATCATTCCTAAAATCACAATTTTATCAAAACGATAATAGTCCCCGAACTGCCAGGCGGTGATAGAGGGATCTGATGGGTCTGTTTTGAAAAGCATAATACTATCTCCTGGCTCTACTTCCTTTATCAACTCACTTCCACTATACATACTGTCAATTGATTGTTGTGCATCAACTACCTGATCTTTATAAAGCCCGTTTTTAATCTTACAGGTAAAACGAATGATTGTGTTTGTAGAGCTCTCTGTTTCGCCAAACGGCGATTCAACTGATGATCGATCGAGTATATCAATTACCTGTCCCTTAGCAACTTCTTCACCTGATTCACTGAATAATGAAAAGTCTTTCGTAACAATGTGATTGCCAACTAATATAGCTACAATAGAGAAAAACACCACTGATATCCATATGACAGCACCTTTTATGTAAAATTTGTGTTTTTTCTTTCTGTTCATTAAAACGGACTCCTTTTCTCTAATAGATTTCTATACAAGCATTTTATTTCTGGTATACATATTCAGAAGGTTCTACCAGCCTCACCATAGAATATAGCTTTCATTTCAATATTTTTACAACGTTTTTGATTCTATAGTTATTAATCAGACTTCATATTGTTTTCTGCTTAGTACGTAGGTTGCATTTGTACATTAATCATATTTTGTTGCAATGAATCATAGGCTTATAAAACACACCAAAGACAAGCACTCTTTTTGGAGGTAATATGAAAAAAATTGCAATTTGCTTTGAGTACATAATAATATGCATTTTAGCAGTAATGACGATTTATTATGGGCATCAATATGCAGCAGATAAAATCCAGTCAGGGATCATTTATGATAAAGAGACGGAAATAGATTCCATGCTCTATGGTCAAGTTGTTTCTATTGAATCATCTAACGAAAATGTACAAAATCCAGGCCAAATAGAAATCGTTTTTACCGCTAAAATTTTTGAAGGAGAAAAGCACAAGAATGAAGTCGTACAGGCGAAACAGATCATTAGCAGCGATGATAAGCAATCTATCCCAATCTCTATTGGTGAAAAAGTAGCGCTTTTATCTTATGGCGATATATATTTGTTTCAGTATTATTATCGATTGGACAAAATCATAATACTCGGAGCCGTATTTACAGTGCTTATCCTGCTAATGGGAGGAAGTAAAGGTTTTCGTACACTGCTGGCACTGGGGTTCACCTGTTTATCTATTTTCTATCTATTTATCCCTTTTGTTCGTGCTGGATATAACGTGTATATTTCTTGTGGACTTACCTGCCTGTACATTATTGCTACAACATATGCGATAGTCTATGGGATTAATCAAAAAAGCATCACAGCCGCTTTTAGTTGCATTGTAGGTGTTTTGGCCTCTGGTCTTATCACTTTTATTATGGATAAAGCAATGAAACTCACTGGATATATAAATGATGAGGCTTTCATGTTGGAAACGTTGTTAGGGATTGAGAATGTGAGTGTGAAAGCGATCTTGTTTTCAATGATCACTATAGGAGCTTTAGGGGCTGTTATGGATGTCTCTATGTCCATTATATCTCCACTATGGGAATTGAAAGCTAATGATTCTTACATTACTGCCGGAGCGCTGATACAATCAGGATTTTCAATTGGACGAGATGTAATGGGAACAATGACCAGCACTTTGGTTCTTGCTTATATAGGAGGTTCGCTTATTACAGTGCTCATGTACTCTGCGTCTAATTATCCGCTGATTAGTTTGTTGAATAAGGAAGAGATTATCTATGAATTCTTACAATCACTTACTGGAAGTTTAAGCTTATTGGTCACAATTCCTGTAGCAGTATTACTTTCCACCGTAACGTTGTCAAAAAGCAGATAGAGGTTAAGACTGTTAATTGATCAATTGATGGGGAAAATCATTTTTTCTTCTCACATAACATAAAAATATAAACTGCATTGACAGAAAGGCTATTCTTCTGTCAAGCAGTTTTTTATAAACCAAAATATTTTGAATCATTATATATGCGGTTGGCGTACAGGTGTGTCCAACAAAAAAGCATAGACATAAAAAACAAAGCTAAAGAGAATCTTATGAATTGTTTCCACTGAGTGGGCAGGATCGAATCCAAGTATTTCTTTTCTCATTTGTTCTTAACATTCTCACTGGCAATATGATATTAATAAAATGAATAAATAATTGAAATTCAATAAGTAAGTTGCAACTGTTGTAAATTTCAATTTTAACCTTATTTACCGGCCTTCTTGGTATGGGCAAAAGACTAAACGCTCAAATGCAAACGATATTCATTTGCGTTTGAGCAAATTATAATATTATTTACATTAAAAGTCAAGCTTACACTTTTGAACAATTGTATGAAATCTAATAGTGGATCGATGATTTGTAGAGGCGAAGAGGTAAGGTGGTTCTGACATCAGTCGATAAAATATCCGAATTCATTTTGTATTCTAGCTAGTATTATTAATAAAACTAAAAAGGCAGTCACAAATTGGGTGGCTGCCTTTGATTTTTCTTTATCTATTTGTAGTTGGTACAAACTCTATCTTTAATTTCATACCCATTCCAGCTGCGAGCCGTTGGAGCGTCCTTAAAGATGGGTTTGCGCTTCCATTTTCGAGCTTACTAATATCGCCTTGTGCGATACCAGTTATTTCAGCAAGCTGTTTTTGAGTAATACCAGTGCCTTTCCGCGCATCAATCATTGCCTGAATAATCGCAAATTCCGGCTCCAGCGCATCATATTCAGCTTTTATCTCCGGATCGCTCAGCTGATCCTTTAAAAAATCGTTAAAATTGGTGTTCATGCTTTAAGCCTCTTTCTCTTCAGGTATTCGGCACGGTACTGTTTTGCTCGTTCTATTTCAGCAGGAAATGTTTTCTGTGTTTTTTAACGAATCCGTTCGTAATAATCACTCGCCGTTCAACAAAAAAGAAATATAAAACGCGGGAAATATCTGAACCAGCCTTAGCACGTAATTCGAAAATACAATCACCCAAAGGCTTAGAATAAGGTTCCCTGAGTTCAGTTCCATTATCGGCCAGTATTGAAATTGTTCTTAACATTTTAGTGCGCATTTTCTTATGTAGATACGGTTGGAAAGAATGCAAAAAGAATAGTAGAATACATCCAAAATTAACTGGAAGAAGATAAGCTAGAGGATCAATTGACATTTAGAGAATATCAGGACCCTTTTAAGGGCAACAAGTAACAAGCCATTGCAAATGTCAGACCGTACCAGTCATTGCAATGGCTACCAGTAATAGCGGGTTATACCCGCTTCTAAAATACCACCGGCTAGCCGGTGGTATTTTATTGTGATGAGTTAATCCAGCAGGGTGTTACGGATTCGGGCCGCGAATTCATCCAGCCGCTCTCCGATCCCCGGCAGGGCCAAAGCTTCGCCGGGGTCGTTGGCCGTCTCCAGCATGGAAAACCGGCCGGGGAGAAAGAACGACTTGTTCATATTCAGTCCGGCAATCAGTTGCCGGGCTACGATATCACCCCCCGAGTAGCCGGATACCACAATGGAGAAAAGCGCCTTGTCGTAAAAGCGTGTCTGGCGAAACAGGGCGGTAAGACGGTTGATAAAAGCGGTCAGGTTGGCGGACAGCGCGTCATTGTAATTGGGACAGAGCATCACTACTCCGGCACACCGGCGAACGGCGGGGTAGACCTCATCCTGCATCACGCCGCCGTAGAAGCAGCCCCCTCGTTCGCCAAAGTGGAGGCACATGGTGTAGGGGCAGCCCGAGCAGTCCGACAGGGTGCCGTTGCGCAGCCCGATTTCGGTTACAGTGAACGCGTCGCCAAGGCGGGACCTGACTTCCTCCCACAGCGCCAGGGTGTTGGAGGTATGGTGGCTGGAGGCGTGGAGCACCAAAAGTTCCGGTTTCTCCGGCTTGGGGAAGATTTCCCGCTCCAATCGGTCGGCCAATTCCCGGGCAGCCGCGCGGTAGGCTCCCAGAAAATCAGTATTCAGCTGCTTGGCCTGAACCTTAAAGTTGACGAGGGAACCGGTACCCTCTACCAGTGGGCGGCCCAAAAACGCACAGCCGGCCAGATTGGCTGCTAGAGCCAATTCTGCCGCCGCCGACTTGGTATAGAAAGGGGAGGTTCCGTCTACGATCAATCCGGCCGTGCAGCCCTCCAGCAGCCCGGGCTCTCGGCGCAGGCGAGCCAGCAGTTTGACATACTCTATATTTGTGCCGGTATCCCCAAGGGGTAAGGCGAAAAGGAGACGCTCGCCGGCCAGATCGATCAGATCCTCCGCCCGGCGCAAAGTGCGGGTCTCCCGCCCCTCCAGGGCATGATGTAAAATTCCGTCCAGACGCATGTCTGCTCCCTGGGCGTCCGGATAAGGACAGACTACTATCAGGGACATTCCATTAACCTTCTTCTCAAACAGTTATAAAATCTCTTTCAGATGCTGCGCCGCCTCACGAATATGGCCGAACAGGGCGTCCGGCATATGGGGCAGCAATTCGGTTTCGATGCCGGCGGTGGTAAAGCGGTTCTTCACACCCATATAAATGCCGTCCAAAAAAACAGAGCCGCAGTGCCACTCCCCCCGCAGGGCGAGCAACAGGGATAAAGCGCCGGAGGACAGGGCGGGAGCCACATAAGGCTTAAAGCCCAGCTCACGCATCTTTAAATTCGCCGTCACGGTGAGATGCGTCAGCTCCTGAGACAGCGCCTCGTCATAGTTCTGGATAGAGTTGGCAATGAAAAGCCCGGTGCCGTGGGGGCCAAAGGAACGCCCCTCCGACAGAAAGGAAGACAACCGTGCATCCCGCTTGGCATAGTAGGCGGCCCGGGCATTCATTACACCAAGGCCAAAGCCCTGAATCTGTTCGGGGCGCAGACCTTTGCCGTCCCACACGCCGGATTCATCGCGGTTGCTTTCCAAATAGGCGGTTTTGGCCAGGGGATCCACCGGATCGGACACGGCGCACCACAGGCCCTGGAATCGGGCATCGCGGGCCATTCTGGCATAATGCTTCACAATAGAGGCGTTCGCCTCGAACTGGGCCATGCGTACGTCCTTGACCTGAGACCCCACCGGAGGAATGCCTTTCGAAGCCACAAAGACAAACACATCACAGTCGAAGATGTGGTCGGGGGAGACGATCTCCACCTCGGGCAGGGCGTCGTAATCCCAGGGTAGCGCGACCTGACCCATCTCGAATTCCCAGCGGGCAGTGATCTGATCCGACAGATCGCAGATACCGATGGAAGAGATGACGTCCCCTCCCAGCAGCTTCAACCCGGTGAGCAAAGTGGAGCCTACATCCCCGATGGCCAGCAGATTGACCCGCCGCTTGCCAGATTTCGGGGCGGCGGTGAGCAATTCTTCCCATCCGGGACGGCCCGTGTTGACCGCGGTGAGCCGGCCCTCGGCGATGGCGGCCAGGGTAGGGTCGTCGACTTCTGCCTCGGTCAGACGAGAGGCGTCCAGCACCTCCAGCCCATGGGGGGCCAGCAGCTGTCCCGGATGGCCGATACGGAAAGAACCTCTGTCCAAAACCGCGTCCCCGGGAACCGGAGCAAAGAGCCTTCCCTCCGTCACCGGAGCAATGGGCGGGCCGAAGCCGTCCAGAGGGGTGAGAGACACCAGATGAGCGCCCTTGTAACTATAGTAATACATAGCATCACCTTCCAGAAAAATGAATTGTGGACAAACAGACACGAAAAGCGGAGAACAATCCTCTGCGTGCAGCATGATTTATTGATATTCACGCAGCAGCTGCTCCAGATCGTTTTCCAGATAAACGGAAGCGGACAGGTTGGGGTCGTAGCTCAGACAAGTGCCCTTGTCGGGGCACAGGGGCAGGATGACCGCCTCCGGCAGTCGGGACAGAGTCAAATTGCGGCCATAGAGAATCCGGTATTCCTGCTCTAAAGTAGAGATGACGTCGTGGGCGGCCTCCAGGCAGGTTCGGGACAGCTGGAACACCGCATCCCGACCGCACTCAGACAGATTGGAAGGGGCCGCGTAGGGCAGAATGTGGTTGATGCCCGGCAGCAGGCCGGGAACCGGGAAGCTGGGCCTGCGGATCGTGTTGCCGCCGATGAAGGGATACAAAGTGGATTCTACAAACCACTGCCGCAGTCGGGGCAGGAAGTATACACTGTCGATCGGCCGATCCCAGGAATGCATCAGATCCTTGCCATAGCCCGACAGCACGCCCACCAGCACCATGCGGATGGGAACGCCCTCCTCGCGCAGGATGGGATCCAGCACCCCCATACGAAGGCCGGGGTGCATCAGGTCATCTACCAGAATCACCGGCCGGTTAAAGGATTTGATGGTGCGAATCTGGCAGGGAATGGAGGCGTAATAGGGGAAAGCCTCGATGGTAGTCTCGGTTAGATCGGGAGAAAACACCCTGTCGGTGTGAACGGTTTTGGTCACCGTGTTCGGAACGCTTTTGCCCCGGAGCAGCTTGCCGAAAGGCACACACATATTTTCGCCGAGTGTCCGCGGAGTGGTGGACGTGGAAGGTACGTTGTTGTAGGCGGTGATCTTCTCCAGCAGCCGGTGGTGAATGATGTCGGCAGACAGCGTCAGAACCAAAGAGCCCGGATACAGCCCGGTCAGGGCGCGCTGAAGCTGCTCGTGGCCCCGGCGAATGGCAGACAGCACGCGGGAATTGCGGCACAACGGCTCCTGAATCGTAGTTTCCAGGTTTTGAATGAGCACCGTGGGGGCATGCATATCCACCTCCCGGATCGGGGCGTCTCCCTCTCGCGAGACAAAGCCCTGTCGGGACAGCGCGTCCTCCAAAGAGGGGGGCATGCGGCCGTCGTGGGGGCGGAAAACAGCGTAGACGCACTCCTCCTCCAGCGCCCGGGCAAGCAGCTCACTGAGAAGAAGCTGACCGTAATCCTTGTGCCGTTCAGAGGTATCGGCGCTCAGGGTGGTGATAAAAAGCACGTTGCCGGCGGAACGAAGACGAATCCGGTTGGCCAGCTCGTGGTCCTCCAGTGCGGCGAACAGCTGAGAGGTCGTCAGCAGGCGGTAGCTGACAAAGCCCAGATGCTTCTGGTGTCCGGTGCGGCGCAGCAGCAGGATGCGATCCTGCCGGCGGATGATCGCGGCGCAAACCGCTTCTCCGTCCGGCTGCCCGGCAGTCAGGCTGATCAGAAGGGCTGGGGAAGGGGTATCAATCCACTGAAATTCCAGATCCCCGGCATAGAGGAGGGGTTTGTCTGGCGTGTCTCGAAGATAGAGGCCGTTTTGATAGATAAAGTCCTGAATGACCGGGTCAGTAAAGGTAGAGATGTCCCGGTTGAGATCCACATTTTCCCGGATGCGGGTTGAGCTGATGTCCTCCAGATGGGGAGGCAGCTGCAGCTGGATGACCTTGCCGGTGATGGGCAGGCTGCGGGGCAGCTCGGCTTCCCCTGCCCGGCGGAAGATAATATGGTTCATCTGATGGATGGAATAAGGGGCCGGCTGGGCCCGGTAGGAGGAGGCGTTGAGCACCACGTCGCTCCCCACTACTACATAAACCTGCTGCTTTGGGAACAGCTCCGTCAGCCGCCGCAGGTCGGCGGGATTGGCAATGTTGACCGGAATGTCGTCCGGGAACAGGTGAACATGAAAATCCCCGGCCACTGACAAATTGACGATCTGCCGGCGGATCAGATGGGGCTGGGCCTTTTTAGACCAGGAGAACTCGTCTACCGCCAGATAGACTTCAAACCCCATATCCCGAATGGCGTGGACAATGCCTTTATGAGACAGAGTAAAAGGATCGAAGGTACCGGGGAAAAAAGCAATATTCCGGGGCGTGTCAAAGGAGAAAGGACCATGGTCCAGCCGCCGCACAGCAATAAAGCGGTTGATATGGGCGAGGGCGGCAGCCCGGTAGAAGAAGGTCAGGCTGTTGTGGCCCGGTACCTCCTGCATCAGGAAGAGCAGTTTGCGGTAACACAGGGAAAACAGCCGCCCTTTTTCTTCCATGTTCAGCACGGAAGATTCGAACAGCAGCTTGCCAATGACCAGCAAGGCTTCCTGATGCACTTCTTCCCGGTAATGAGCCAGCCCCTGAAGCAGCAGGCCAAGCAGCTCTTGGCGCCGGGCTTCATAGGCGGACTCCGACTCGGAAAATCGTTCCCGATAGGCGGGATAGTGCTGAAGGAGCACCCCGATGGTGTTCAGCGCACCGGAAACGGCGGAGTTGCTGGGGGAACCCAGCAGCCCCTTCAGCCACAGCACCTGCTCATCCAGTTCTTCCGGGTAGAGGTATAGGGCGGTCTTGCCCAAATATTCAGGGATGTATTTGGAAATTTCGTACTGGCCCATTTCCAGACCCTTGCCCAGTTCTACAACTACCTCGTTGCGTTGATCCCGGCGCAGGATTGGCAGAGTACGCACCAGGGCGGAGCCGGCAGTGTGCCGGACCACCACCCGTTCAGATACCTTTACCAGATTGGAGAAGTGGGTGGCAATATGAAGCGTATGCGTTTTCAGACCGTGTTCCACCTGGTCCCGCAAAAGCTCTACGCCGGCCACCTTGACTACCCAGGGAGTGGCGATTTTCAGATTATCCAAAAAGACCTCGCTGGTGATGTCCATGTGGTACAGGGTGTGCTCGAGGGCGGTGACATCCTCTCCGGCCCGGCGCAGAATCTTGTACTGAAGGAAGATGGTGGTCAGCTGATTCGATTCCAAATTCCGGGCGACCTGAACAATGTGGGCCATCTGTGGGTGGCTGCGGGAAAGGGAACGTTCGGCTTCCCGCAGAAACTCCAGAGCGGCGATGATCAGCCGCAATTCTCCGGAAGCGGCAAAATAGGCGGCAAAATCAATCAGTTTGCTCCGCGTTTCCTCCCCATAATATTGGGGGGGCAGATACCGGATGGCGTCCAGCAGAGTGAAGGCGGTATCGGGGACGATTCCCTCCGGCTTGTCATAGTAGTTCAGCAGGGCGCCTAAAAAGCGAGGCACATCTCCGGGCCGGGCGTAATCGAGCATGGCTCCGACCACCAGCTTTAAAGCGTAGCTGATGTGAGAACGCTCTTGGGGAGTGGTCTTATGGTCCGGAAAAATGATTCGATCCAGATATTGCGCCCACAGGGTGAAGGGGACTTCTTCCGCCGGGTCATTCTGAGCGTCGGCGGGAATCTCTTTGCGGTAAACCAGATAAAAGCGGGCGATCAGCTGGCCGATCAGGCTGCCGGCCTGGCGTCGGATATCGCCCTCGCGGTGAACCAGCAGTTCATACAGAAAAGACAGTGCCTGCGTTTTCTGCCGAACGGACAGATAGGTAAAATATTCCTCAAAAACGTTGAGGTAGGCCCGCAGCTGCTGCCAGCTTTTGGCGGAACGCGCTTCCTCGATGATATTGCCGAACTTTTGCTCGTTGGACAGCATATGCATCAGCCGCACGTTGTGATCCACCGACAAAAGGATCAGGCTGTTCAGCGTCTCCTCCGGGCTCATCAGGGCGGGGTCCTTGTGAGGAGTGGAAGGCTGCGGATGTCCTGTCAGATCGATATCCACTCCAAGGCTGCGCATATAGTCCTCGAAGTCGTGGAGCTTTCCATAGACGAATTCATACCGTCTGCGCTTATTCCGGTCCACATTGTCCAGCTTGGATAATATCACCTGATACGACTCATTCAGCGAGTAAAGAACAATAGCCTCTTTGCCGTCCGCGTCCCGGATTTGCTTGGAGCGAAAATCCGCGTAGATCAAAAGCAGGGATTCCACCGACAGGGACTCCAGCTCCAGATCCCAGGTGGAGTGGTTGGAGGCGATGTGGCTGATCCCGTCCATCTTTCGGGCAAGGAGCCACTGGTCGGTATAGTAGTAGTGCAGATAGGGGACCCGCTCGCCGGGGCGGCAGCCGAATTTTCCAAAGTCGTGGGTTGCGGCGGCTCCGGAAATCAGGGACAAGTCCACTTCCACCCCCGCTTCCTTCAATCCGCGGGCGGCGATCATAGCGACGTAGTGGACACCGGCGATATGGCTTAGGGTTTTATAGGGAGTGACCTCCATCCCAAGGCGCATCAGCTCATAGAGATATTCCTCCCGCCAGGCATTCATCAGGCGGCGGTATTCTTTGGCGTTGCCGCAGCGGCTGTACTCCTCTTCCGACAGGAACTGAAAATCCAGCATTGGGTCAAAGGGGAGGGCGGCACGCTCATAATCCAGAAGAATTTGAAGAATGGTCAGGTAGATACGAGCCCCCTGGGCACATCGGCCGGCTTTTGGCGCAAACCCGTTTTCCGGGAACATCAGACTGCAGATATATTGATAAGAAAAACGGAGCCAGCCTTCCTCCGGTGCGTTGGGGCATAGCTGGCTGAGCACCGGGGTGCACAAATCCAGCACCTGGGTGCAGCGGAGCCGTTCCTGAATGGGAAACAGAGCGGTCAGTCCCTCGATCCAGTCAGGATTTTTGAATTGATCCAGGGTGGTTTTTCGGTTAGGAAGGACAGCCAGTCGGAGAGAGGCCAAAGCCTCGGTAATCTCGCGGTTTACCTGACGAATCGGTTTGTCATACATGGAGTGACCCACCTTTCTCTTGCCATAAGAGAGAATAAAAACATGCGGATGAACTGAAAATACGCGTCCATTGGGGCGCGGCTGCATTTTTTTCATTGTAGCATAGTTCTTGCGGATTGAAAAGGGAGTAAGGATCAATGAAAATAGAGAACAATCCTGTATTGGAGCGGGCTCAGATACGATTCTGACTGACGCTTCCAAAACACCGCGTTGTCAGCATTCAGCTGCGCGCCCAACGGAAAGATACTTTACAGAGCCGTTTCCAATTCCCGATTTTTAGCGGTAGTCTGCTGCCTGTTTGGACTTTGGATTTTCTTGTGTATCATCTCGACGATGTCAGCACAAAATTCCAAAAGAATCTATCTCGACTTCATCTTGATTTTCCTAATACTCCGGTTAATGAGGAAAGCTTCAAATCAAGTTTTACTGTTCATAGCCACCAATCCATAAAATCGGCTGTCTCTTTGTACTGTGCTTTGGGACTTTCTTATAATGGAAAGCCATTCGCTTATTATTGCAAAGAAGTTGGCAGAAATGAAAAAACATTTCATTGTTTTTTTAATGAATCATAATTATTTACTGCTGCACCGTAGATAGATTCGGATTTTACACCGCTCAATCCGTCAACGTCAGCCATGGAAGAATGCGCTTCCATGGCTGTATTCATGTTCCTTATTATCAAAAATATCAGAAAAACCGCGAGTTATACAATGCTCTGACATATTGGGCAGACAGGTACAGTTATGACATAAATGTCGGGTATTCCCGCTTTCACTTTTCACTGTTAAGGTGTGGCATAGTGTTCTACTATGTAATTTTTTACCCTCAGAGCAGCAGGTGAAAGGGGACGGTTCTTTGACCAAGAAAGGTACACCGTTCTCACAAAGGCCTGGTGATCGTCCAAGATAGGGATGACCGACACCTTTTCGTTTTCCATCGCCGGAACCTGTGGAAGCACCGAAATTCCAAATCGCAGCGCCACATATTGAAGTGCCGCATTGCATTCCCGCACTTCGAATACCACGTTTGGAATGATTTCGTGCTGTGCGAAAATCTGATCCATCTGGGCGCGCAGGCTGCTGGATTTTTCTAGCATAACGATGGGTTCCTGAGAAAATTCTTCAAAGGTGACAAAGCTGCGCTCCGCCAGCGGGTGATTGTTGGGTACCGTTAAATAGAGCGGCTGCTTCATGATGGAGATTGACTCGATATTCTCATCCCGGTGCATACAAAAGGCCAAATCCAGCTTTCCATTTTTCAGCTGTGAAAAAATATCAAAGGAAGTAGCTTCGAGGAACTGGAACCGTACCCCGCGATTTTCCTCCTGGCTGTATATTCCCGCCATAATAGAGGGAATCAAAGAGGTCGAAATAGAGTGAAAGTACCCCAGGTTGACCACCTGCAATGCAGAACCCGCCATCTGCTGAAGAACACTGACACTCTCGTCCAATAGCGCCAAAATCTTTTCCACATAAGTAAGGAATTGTTCTCCATACGCTGTCAACCGAATTTTCCGGTTCTCTTTGTCAAAGAGCTTGACACCAAGCTCCTTCTCCAGTTCATTGATCGAGTAGCTCAGGCTGGGCTGAGCGATATGCAGTTCTTTGGCCGCTTTGGTATAGTGAAGTATTTGTGCCAATGCTTTGAAATACTGTAATTGTAACAGTGTCATTTTATAACACTTCCCTTCCGCCACGTTGCAAGACATAGCTCTCAGGCGCTTCGGCTTGCGCCGTGAGGTTATTATAACATGATGAATTCCGGATGCTTTTGCTCCACCAAAAGGATTTCGGCAGATGAGGCTTATCATGTTTCAATGTTCTCTCAGGCGCCCGAAGCTTTTGCTTCGGCTTGCACTTTAAGGTTATTATAACATGGAATGATTCTCAGAAGCCAATAAATAATGTTTTACATTGTACTTGTTTTGTAATTATCAGGCGAATTTGGCAGTTTTAATAGACAGTTTCTATAATTAAGAAAGAAACCTGGTATTGGACAGAAGCCCCAAAGCGACCTACAATAAAATCATAAAACAGCTTTACCCCCCCCCAAAAAAAAATAACTGTTTAGTGAGGAGATTGTAATTATGGCGAAAGAAGTTTCTGCAGAGCAAATTCAGATGCTGGATGAAATGGTGGCGCGTGCCCGGGCGGCCGCAGACATCATTGCAACTTATGATCAGGAGCGGGTGGATCGTCTATGTCAGGCTGTGGCTGCCGCTGTGTGCGATATGAAGGTTTGGGCCCCCATCTGCGATGAAGCAGTAGACGAAACCGGCCTGGGCGACAAAGTAACCAAGCGCAATAAGCGCAACAAAATCAAGCTGATTCTTCGTGATTGCCTGCGCAATAAAAGTGTCGGCATCATTGAAGAAATTCCCGAAAAGGGACTGGTCAAGTATGCCAAACCAGTGGGCGTCATCGCCACTCTGGTGCCTACCACCAATCCTTGTTTGACTCCTGCCGGTCAGATTGTTTATGCAATCAAGGCCAGAGACGTATTGATCTGCTCCCCTCATCCCCGCGCGAAAAATGTTACCAATAAATGCATCAATATTATCCGGGAAGCTTTGGTCCGTGAGGGTGCTCCCGCGGATATCATTCAGGGCATTCAGGAGCCCAGTATCTCTTTGACTCAGGAGCTGATGAAGCGCTGCGACCTTGTTATCGCCACCGGCGGCCGGCCCATGGTGAAATCCGCTTATTCCTCCGGTGTTCCCGCATTTGGTTCCGGTGCCGGCAACGCTACCGTTATTATCGATGATACTGCCAATACGCCGGAGCGTCAAAGAGAAGCCGCGATGAACACCCGAATCTCCAAAACGTCCGACTTTGGTTCCGGCTGCTCCTGCGACGGCAACCTGCTGATTCATGAGTCCGTCTATGACGGCTTTGTGCAGGCGCTTGTGGCAGAGGGCGCCTATCTGGCCAATGAGGAAGAGGCCGAAAAGCTGAAGAATGTGATGTGGGACGAAATCGGTCATCGCCTGCCGAATACCGTTGCGATCAGCCCGCAGAAGCTGGCGGAGATCGCTGGCTTTGAAATTCCCGCAGACCGCAAATTGATTGCTGTCACCGGCGGCGGGAAAGAAGGCGTTGGTAAGGAACATTTCTTCTCCAGCGAGAAGCTGACCACTCTGCTGACGCTGTTCAAGTATGAGGGTGAGTTCGAAAATGCTCTGGACATGATGCGCGCTGTTTTTGAGGTTGGGGGCAAAGGCCACTCATGCGGCATTTATTCCTGGAACGATGAGCACATTCACCGTCTGGGTATGGCTGCGCCTGTTTCCCGCATCATGGTCCGCCAGCCGAACAACCGCGGAAATTCCGGTTCTTCTACCAACGGAATGCCCCCTACGTCCTCCATGGGCTGCGGTACCTGGGGCGGCAACATCGTTTCAGAGAACATTACTCTCAAACACTACATGAACACAACCTGGGTGGCTCGCCCGCTGCCTGAGGATATGCCCTCTAATCAGGAACTGTTCGGCGATTACTTCAAAGAAGGCATGGATGAGGAATAACTATTTTTAGTTACCGGTTTTTGCATTCTAATCGAATGATATTGCTATTTACCTGGTCGAAACCGTCGTAAAAAGCGGTGAGATCATTTTGAAACGGTAAACTCTCTCCTTTTACTGAAAAATTCGGCGGAGCGGCATTCTGCCTGCCGCTTTCGCCGGACTTTTCGCCCTTTATTACCTTGCCCTAATCAATTGCTTTGACAATGCTTTGGTGCACAATGCCGCCACAGAAGGATATGAAGTCCTTCCTGGTGGCATTTTTGTCAATTCAGATTAAACAAAAATTCTTTCTTTATATTACAAGACTGTATTACGAAGTGGAACGGAATCCACTGGAGAGGAACAGAAAATGAACGAATGGAAAGGAAGCCGGTTTTATGTTGCGTCAGAGGAGCTGATGCAGGCGGTAAACATTGCTGTGGCGCTGGAAAAGCCTTTGCTGATCAAGGGCGAGCCGGGTACCGGCAAGACAAAATTGGCCGAGGCAGTCTCCGACGCTTTGCGTAAGAAGCTGATCCTCTGGAACATCAAATCCACTACCAAGGCCCAGGAGGGGCTGTATGTTTATGATGTCGTCCAGCGCCTTTATGACAGCCAGTTTGGCAGCGAAGGCGTTGACAACATCGAAAAATATGTAAAATTGGGCAAACTGGGTGAGGCTTTTACTGCGAAAAGGCAGGTGGTTCTTTTGATCGACGAAATCGATAAGGCGGATTTGGAATTTCCGAATGATCTGTTATGGGAGCTGGACCGAATGGAGTTTCATATTCCCGAAACAGGCCGAACCGTCACGGCAAAGCACCGCCCGGTGGTCATCATCACGTCCAACGCGGAAAAGGAGCTGCCGGACGCTTTCCTGCGCCGCTGTGTGTTTCACTACATTGAATTCCCCGATAAAGAACTGCTGGCCGAAATTATCCGGGTACATTTCCCGGATTTAAATGATAAACTGCTGTCTCAGGTGTTGGAGGCGTTTTACCGCATCCGCTCTCTTCCTCAGATCAAAAAGAAGCCTTCTACCAGCGAAGTGATCGACTGGATTCAGGCTCTGATCCACGGCGGTGTGAACCCTGAGAGGATTGTGAAAGAAGTGCCCTATCTTGGGGCGCTGCTGAAGAAAAACGAGGATATAGACGCTCTGCGCCTGAATTGGCGGTGAGCCTATGTTTGAAGAATTTTTGTTCCTCCTGCGGCGCAGCGGCCTGAATGTGTCCCTGACAGAATGGATGTCTTTGATAGAGGCTCTGAACAAAGGTCTGCATGGCTCCAGCTTTACCGGCTTCTACCACCTGTGCCGGGCGCTTCTGGTAAAGAGCGAAGCGGAATTCGACCTTTTTGACCGGATTTTTCTTGCGTATTTTCAGAAGGTTCCTTTGGAACAGGAGGTCTCTCAGGAGCTGTTGGATTGGTTGGGCTGCAAGGATATCCCCATGGGTCTGTATGATGAGCAGCAGGCGGAATGGAATGAATCTTTGTCTGATGCAGAGCTGGAAACGATGCTTCGGGAGCGAAGGAGTGAGCAGAGGGAACAGCACAACCGCGGAAGCTACTGGATTGGCACGCACGGAATGTCTGTTTTCGGGAACACGGGGCTGTCGCCCAGAGGAATCCGGGTGGGGGGAGACAAAGGATACCGAAGGGCGATCCGGGTGGCGGGCGAGCGTCGTTTCCGCGATTTCCGGGAAGACAGCACGTTGGATCTCCGCCAGTTTCAGCTGGCCTTAAAACGTCTGCGGCAGTACTCCGGCACAACAAACCTTCCCGCTACCGACTTTGATGTGGATGACACAATTCAACATACTGCGAAAAATGCGGGGCGGCTTACCGTAAAATACCGAAGACCGCGGCAGAATACAATAAAGGTTTTACTGCTGATCGATTCCGGCGGCTCCATGGACTACTACGCCCAGTTGATTTCTGCGTTGTTTCAGGCCGTAAGCAAAACACATTTTCATGATTTGAAAACTTACTATTTCCATAACTGCATTTATACAAAGCTGTATACCGACCCTACGATCGACCCAAGAAAATCAGTTCCCACGGAATGGCTGCTGTCGAATCTTTCCGGCGACTATAAAACGATTTTTGTGGGGGATGCGCAAATGGCTCCTTATGAACTAAAGGGCAAATATCATGGCAGCCAGGAAGGAAAGCCGTCCAGCGGGCTGGACTGGCTTTATTTGTTTCGGGATCGGTACCGGTATGCTGTTTGGTTCAATCCCGGTGAGCGGCCGGATTGGGGAGAATACTGGAGCCAAAGCTACGATATGATCGCGAAACTTTTCCCCATGTTTCCGCTCACCCTTGACGGCTTGGAAGAGGGGATGAAAAAGCTTTTGGCGCGTTAAGAAAAGGCCGCACTTTAAAGTGCCGGCCTTTTCGATTCCTCACAGAACGGGACCGTGAGTTTTTATTTATCGTTTCATCAATCTCATAATCTGTGTTTTTGCTCCTTTAAAGGACCTTGTGGATATCCTGCAGAATCTGATAGAGTGTTTCCGACTCAATCTGCCCGGGTGCGGATGCTTTTTTCACTGTTCCGAAGGTCAGCGCGGACCCGAATATCTCACCCGTAATACGGCTGACTACCCCCAGTTTTGCCATGGACATTGTAACAAGCGGTTTCTCTGCGTATTTTTGGCGCATGATGGATGTGGCTTCCAATAATCTGATAACATCTGTTTCGCTTTGCGGCATAACTGCGATTTTACAGATATCGGCTCCCAGCTCCTGTATCTTTCTCAGCCGATCAACCATTTCTTCCTGTGAAGGCGTCCTGTCAAACTGATGATTCGACCCAACCACTTTCACACCGGCTGCGTGAGCGCTTTCTATCATTTTTGTTGCAATTGTTTCCTTATCCAATACCTCTACGTCGATCAAGTCCACCCGGCCTGTCGCCACAGCTGCCTGATTGATTTCCAGATAAGCTTCCGAACTCAGGTCAATTTTGCCGCCTTCTCTTGCGGTGCGCAGAGTAAACAGCAGGGCAATTTGATTCAGAACAGAAGACAGCTGCTCCAGAACATCCTTCATTTTTTCTATGTCCAGTGCACTTTCAAACCAGTCTACGCGCCACTCAACAATATCTACCCGGCTGTTCACGATATCCAATGCATCCGCGAGGATTTCTTCTTTTGTATTGGCCACAATGGGAACACAAATTTTAGGGACCCCATCCCCAATCGTCACATTCTTTACAGTAACTGCACTCATCAATTCCACCTCTTCCTGCCCCACGAAGCTGCTCAGCAAAAGCACATGATTATGGCAACAGAGCTTTCTTCAATACTTCAGGCGATTTATCGCTTTAAATCGATACATCATATTTTACTTTCATTTTGTTCATTTGTCAATGCCGTCCTGAAGTTTATTCATGATATGAGTACTTTAGCGAAAGCGCTCCGCCGAAAAAGGGAACACAACAGCCTGCTATGCGGAAGGGGGCGCTTAAATAAAAAGCTTCCCTTCTGCAAGTCAAAAGAGCCGGTTTCAATAAACCGGCTCTTTTCGCATGATTTGCTCGCCACAGATGCAGACTGAAAGCACGAGCACGTAAAGAGTTCAGACTGAATGAAGAACAGAGACTCCGTATATGATTTACATGCAGACTTCGCCCACCTTGCCCTTGGTGTCATCAAGTTTCGAGAAGGTGAAAGAGCCAGGGCGATCTGCTGATTAGGGCCACATACCGGCTCCTGGGGTCAGCGAGAAGCCTTTCTGCCCATTACTTCTTTTACTGCGGAAACAATATCCGGTACCGACATTTTATGCTCGGCATAGAGCAGCTCCGCGTCTCCCGACGAAGCAAACCGGTCCTGCACGCCAATACGCTTCATGGGGGTGGGGCATTGCTCGCCCAGCACCTCCGCAATAGCGGAACCCAATCCGCCGATGATATTGTGATCCTCCACCGTGACTACCGCTCCGGTCTGTTTAGCGGCCCGAACAACAGCTTCCTCATCCAGAGGCTTGATGGTGTGGATTTCGATCACCTTGACGCCAACGCCCTCGGCCCGAAGGCGTTTGGCAGCTTCCAGAGCCTTAGACAGCAGGATGCCGGAGACAAAGATAGCAGCGGCATTGCCGTTATCTACAATGGTATCTGCCCTGCCTAGCTTGAATTCATAGGCAGCAGGATCATGAATGTCATCCGCCGGGTTACGGTGAAGCCGGATATACAGCGGCCCCTCAAAATCTACGGCGGCCCGGGCCACCGCGCGGGCAGACACCTCGTCAGAGGGCTGCACGATCGTCATATTGGGCATGGCCCGAAAAATGGCCACGTCCTCAATGGCGGCATGAGTGGCTCCGTCGCCCCCTACCTGAAGGCCTACGTGGGTACCCACCACGGTAACATTCAGCTTAGGGTAGCAGATAAACTGCCGCACCTGCTCACAGGCCCGCATGCTGGTAAAAACAGCAAAGGTGGAAGCAAAAACCTTGTTTCCGCAGCTGGCAAGGCCCGCCGCTGTTCCCATCAGGTTCTGCTCCGCGATACCGATGGAAAATTCCCGTTCCGGGTACAGCTTGCCAAAATTCTCTAAAGCGCAGGCCTTGGTGTCGGCATTGCATACCACAAAATCCTTCGTGGCCGCCAGCTCCGTCAGCTCCTTGCCGAAAGCAAATCTCGTCGCGATCCCCATTACTGCCCGCCTCCTTTTCTCAATTCGGCAAGGGCCTGCTCCTTTTGCTCGGTGCTGGGAGCCTGACCATGCCATGCCGCCACGTTCTCCATAAAGGAGACACCCTTGCCCTTCACTGTCTTCGCCAGAATCACCACCGGGCCCTCCGTCTGCTTTGCCTTGTCCAGAGAAGCCAGCACCTGCTCCATGTCGTTGCCGTCTGCCACCTGAATCACTTTCCAGCCGAAGGCCCTCCACTTGTCGGGCAAAGGCTCTACGCTCATGATCTCGTCAATGGTGCCGTTGATCTGCAGATTGTTGCAGTCCACAATGGCAACCAGATTTTTCACTTTATGGTGTGCGGCGCACATGGCGGCCTCCCACACCATTCCCTCCTGCAGCTCGCCGTCTCCCATCATGACATAGACCCTGTAATCCAGCTTTTTCATTCGGGCGGACAAAGCCATGCCCACCCCAACAGCCAGACCGTTGCCCAGAGAGCCGGAGGAGATGTCTACGCCGGGAGTTTTGTTCATATCGGGGTGCCCCTGTAAAATGGAGCCATATTCCCGCAGCTTAGTCAGGTTTGACACGTCGAAGTAGCCCCTGCGCGCCAGAGCGGAGTATAAAATGGGGCAGCAGTGACCCTTGGAGAGAACAAACCGGTCCCGATCTGCTTTGCGGGGATTTTTCGGGTCGAGATTTTTCAGTGTATCAAAATAAAGAGCGGTCACATATTCCGCCGCCGACAGGGAGCCGCCGGGATGCCCCGACCCCGCCTTGCTCACCATGGCGATCACATCCTGCCGAAGCTGGTTGCACATGGCCTCCAGCGCGGGGATATCTCTTGTCTTCGTTTCCATATTCACAGCCCCTTTATGCGTTCCACTACCATGTCCAGCCCGGAATAGAAGCTGCACAGCAACGGAGTTTTTACATTCTTCAGGTCAGGCAGAAGCGCCCGCATGCTCACCTGGGCCATCACGATCGCATCGTAGCCCATGGTGTCCAGCCTGCGGATCTCTTCCAGCAGAATTTGGTTGTGCCGCTTCGCGTCACCGGAGGATAATGCCTCCCATGCGTCCTGCTGAACAACGGAATTGATCTGCATTTCCTTTCCCGCTTCCCGGCCCAGCCGCTCGATCAGCCGCCGGCTGGGGGCCTGAGTGGTCATCAGAGTGGAGATCAGGGCGATTTTATCGCCAAGAGAGACCGCCTCTCGGGCCATCGGCTCATCGATTCTCACCACAGGGACAGAAGAAAACTTTTGACATAGCTCAGCCACATCCCCCATGGTGGAGCAGGAGAACAAAATCAGGTCTGCTCCCGCCTTCTCCGCCGCCATGGTATAAAGAATCGTACGCTCGATGACCGCCTTGGTGGGAGAACCCGCCTCACGCACATCGGCTAGCACGGTATCGTCGGTAATATACGTCACCCGGGCGCCCGGCAGCTTTTCTTGAAGGTAAGCCACCGTATCCTCCCGCTTGGCGAAGCTGGTCTGCAAAATGGTAATCTGTTTTGCGTTTGACATAGTAATATTACATGCTCCTTTCCCGAATCATCTCGCACGCAATCCGCTTGTTCCAAATTCACATCTCCAGTATATCGCCTGATTCTCTCCATGTGAAATACCATTATTTTAGTCCGCACTAAAAAATTTCTATAATAATCTGTAACTTATCATGAGAAAGCCCCCGCCGCTCGCCTGATTGGCGATACGACGGGGGCTTTCTCTGCACTTTTTACGGCAGATTTATTTCTTCCGCTCCTGCTTTGTGTGCTCACGGCCGCTCTCCGGTTCAGGCAAACTCGCGGCAGTCTGGTGCTCCCCTCCGAATTCCTCCGCGATAAAATCCCGCAGCCTCCGGGCCGTGGGGGGCAAATACCGGCCCTTGACCCATTGCAGATAAATATTCCGGCCCAGCAGTTCTTTGTCCGGTTGTGCAAAGGGAATGATACAGACATGATTGCTGTGGAAGGAGGGAACCACGGGGGCGATGGCGACCGCCATTTCAGAACTGATAAACGCACCCATGGCGGAGCATTCCGCTACGCTGAGCACAAATTTCGGCTCCAGCCCGCGGGCGCGGAAGCAGGCGGCAATATGTCCTGTGATATTGCTGTTCGGCCCCAGCGAGATCAGCCCTTCCTCTTTCAAATCTTCAATCAAAACACTCTCCCGGCCGGCCAACGGGTGACTTTGGGGTACCACCAGCTTGAGCTCCTGCGTAAAAATCAGCGTGCTGCTCAATTCCCGTTCCCGGCTTTCCCCCGAAATGATCAGGTCGAGAGATCCCTCCATCAGCTTGTCGATCAGTACCCGGTTTACACCCTGGACACAGCTGACCGTGATGTTGCCGTTTTCCTTGTTGGTATAAAAGCGTTCCAGCAGCCGGGGGATAAAGTCGAAGCTGATGCTGTATATGTTCCCCAGATTGATCGTGCCCGTGGAAGGATCAGCCAATTCATAGGCTTTGATCTGAATCGACTCCAGCTTATCCAAAGCTACCCGCACATAAGGCAGGATGGACTCGCCGAAATACGTGAGATACGTCTTGTTTTCCCGCCGTTCAAACAGCGGAAAGCCCAGTTCTTTTTCCAACTCGGAAATGGAGTAGCTCAGGCTTGGCTGAGAAACATAGAGCCGGTTGGCAGCCTTGGTGTAATGAAGAACCTCTGCCATAACGGAAAAGCACTTTAACTGTTGTATGGTCATAAAACGCCCTCCCCGAATTTTACTATTTTTGTATCTAATTTAGCATACCACGCATTGCCGCAAATGTCACCCTTGTTGCCTTATTGAAAATCTTTTGTTGCTCATTGAAATCCTTAATTGGACTTTTTACCCAACTTTGTTTTAAGATAAAGCCACCGAATTAGATTTCCTATCCAAATTCACACTGCCTACCAAACGTTGGAAAGGATGTACTTACTTTATGAAAAAACTTTTGTCTTACCAGATCGTCGATTACCTTGAGCGCAGAGATGTCAAATATGTGTTTGGCTTGTGCGGCCATACTGTGATTGCCATGCTGGACGCGCTGAAGGACTCCAAGAAATTGAAATTCATTTCTGTCCGCCACGAGCAGATCGCCTCTACCGCAGCGGACGGCTACGCCCGCATCACCAAAAAGGCCAGCGTTGTGATGTGCCACCTTGGCCCCGGCCTGTCCAATGCCACTACCGGTGTGCTCAACGCCGCTCTGGATTCCATTCCCATGGTGGTGATCGCCGGAGATGTGCCCAGCTACTATTATGGAAAACATCCCCATCAGGAAGTCAACATGCACTGTGACGGCAGCCAGTACGACATCTATAAGCCCTTCGTCAAGCGGGCCTGGCGGGTGGATACTCCGGAAATGATGCCCGAGATTCTGGATAAAGCCTTCCGTCTGGCAGAAAGCGGACGCCCCGGCCCCGTGCTGATTTCTGTTCCTATGGATATGTTCTCCAGAGAGATCGATACCGAGTATTTTGCCCGCACCTACCGGGACAGCCGTGTCACCGTTCGGCCTGCTCTGGACCCTGATGTGGCCAGACAGATCGCCCGGGAATTGGTGGATGCCAAACAGCCCGTTCTTCACGCCGGCGGCGGCATCCTGTCCTCCGGTGCCTCCCAGGAGCTGGCCGCGCTGGCGGAATTTTTGGATATTCCCATCTCCCGCACCTTGATGGGGCAGGGATGTGTTCCCGATACCCACCCGCTGATGCTGGGCCAGACCGGCTTCTGGGGCTTTGAGCTGACCCATAAAATGACCACCGAGGCCGATGTCATTCTGGCTTTGGGCACCCGTTTGGCCGAAGCAGACAGCTCCAGCTGGTACGAAGGAGTCACCTTTGACTCTGAGCGGACTCGTTTTTTGCAGATCGACATCGACCCCAGTGAAATCGGCCGCAACTACCCTGTGGAAATCGGAGCGATCGCGGACCTGAAGCCTGCCTTAAAGCAGCTTCTGGCCGAGGTGAAGCTGCTTTGCCCCGAGGGCCGCAGCAATCCGGAGCTGCGGGCGACCATCGCAAGGGAGAAGGCCCGCTTTAAAGAGGAAAACCAGCCCATCTGCGATGACAGCCGCTTCCCCATGACTCCCCAGCGCATCCTGCGGGATGTGAAAAAGCTTCTGCCCGGCGACGCCATTATCGTCACCGATGTGGGCTGGAATAAGAACGGTATGGCCCAGCAGTACGATATTGAGCTTCCCGGCTCCATTCACCACTGCTCCGGCTTGGCCACCATGGGCTTCGGCTCCGCAGCTTTGTTGGGCGTCAAGCTGGCGGCTCCGGACAGAAAGGTGATCACCCTGATCGGCGACGGCGGCTTCGGAACGAATCCCTCTGTGCTGGCGGCGGCGAAGGAATACGGAATCAATGTGGTGTGGGTGGTCATGAACAATGCGGCATTCGGCACCATTGCCGGGCTGGAGGCTGCAAACTACAATACCCGTTTCGGCACTGTCTTTCACACGCCTGACGGAGAGCGCTACACCCCCGAATGGTCGGTGATTGCGCAGGGTTATGGCATCAAATCCAGAAAAGTGACCTCCGCCGATGATTTCTCCGCGGCGCTGAAGGAGGCTCTGGAGGCCGACGAGCCCTACCTGCTGGATGTGCCCATGGAAAATATCGTCGTTCCCACCCCCGGCTGCTGGAACATCAACGACATCTATTCTCCCAACGAGCTGGTAGCCAACGGCAGACTGGTCAAAAAGGAAAACGGCAGGTACGTCAGCCCTTCCCACGCAAAATCTCATAAGTAATGTCATCAGGGGGGTTGCCGCAATTCATGTGTTGTGGCAGCCCTTTTTAAATTCAATAAGAATGAGGGGATTTTGAATGCGAACCTATTCATTGGCCTGCTTAACAATTCCAGGCATTCATCCTGTAGAACAAATCAGAATCGCCAGGGAAGCAGGGTATGACTATGTCAGTCTGCGAACCATTCCCATGCATTTGCCCGGTGAACCTGAATTTTTATTACATAAGAACGATCAGCTTTTCCAGTCGGTCCGGGAGGCACTGGCGGAATACGACATTCCCCTGCTGGACATCGAGCTGGCCCGCATCCGGCCGGATATCGACATCAACGAGTATGAGCCTGCCTTTGAAGCGGCTGCCAAACTGGGGGCCACGGATGTGCTGGGCAGCATCTGGACCCGGGACAAAAGCTTCTATCGAGAGCAGGCAGGGCAAATCGCAGATATGGCGGCCCGGTATGGGTTGAGCTATAACATTGAGCCTTTGCCCTGGGCAGGAGTGCGCAACCTGCAGGAGGGCATTACTCTTGTGGATGAGCTGGGCCGGGACAATTTATGCCTGCTGGTAGATATTCTCCACGCGTCAAGGGCTGGCGTAACAGCTGCGGAGCTTGCCCGCACCGACCCTAAATATTTTCGCTATATTCACCTGTGCGACGGCCCCGCATGCCCGGACGGCGACCTTGTGTTTGCCGACATTAACGACTCCTTTATGATCCACACTGCCCGGGAGGCCCGCCTTTACCCCGGGGATGGGGTCTTGGACATCGCCGGAATGGTTCGGGCCATGCCCAGCATTCCTCTGTCTATTGAACTGCCGAATTTGGAAAATATCAAAAAATTCGGCGCGTCCGGCCATGCCAGAAATTGCATCAATAAGGCAAAAGCATACTTTGCGGCAAATCATATTGATTAGGACATATAGATTCATGAAAGCAAAAATATAAAACCGATTAAGAATGAAAAACAGCAATCATATAACCCTTAACGATAGAGAAGTTTCATGCAAATGGCCCGTGAATCTCACTGCGGGAAACGGCGGGCCGCAATCCCTTTCTGATTTCACAATGGAAATGAGGTTACAGGATGATGATTGATATCAACACAAAGATGGTTACTCTGATCGGTACGCCGCTCAAACAGTCCTTTGCCGCACAGATGCAGAATACCGGATACCAGGCCGCCGGATTAAACATGGTTTATTTCTATACGGAAGCGGATAAGGACCATTTGGGAGACATCGTCAACGGACTGCGGTATATGAATTTTGCGGGTTTTGCAGTCACGAAGCCCAACAAGGTTCGGGTGCTGCGCTATCTGGATGAGCTGGACCCGCTGTGCCAGAAGATGGGAGCCAGCAACACCGTGGTAAAAACCCCTGATGGTAAGCTTGTCGGCTATAACACCGACGGAATCGGCTTTTATACCTCTCTGACGCAGGAGGGCGGGATCAAGGTGGATCAATGCGTGTTTTTCTGCTTCGGCGGCGGCGGCGCGGGGCGCGCGATGTGCTCTGTTTTGGCCTATTATGGCGCCAGAAAAATTTATATCACAGATGTCTTTGAGCCCTGTGCGAAGGCTCTGGTTGAAGATATCAATGCCAATTTCCCTCCGGTGGCGGAATTTGTTCACTATGAGGATTTCTCAAAGCTGTCCGCCTGCGACGTTGTCATGAACGCCAGCGGAGTGGGAATGGGCGACAGCATTGGCCGCAGCCCTCTGCCAAAGGAATACATACAGCCCAGCCAATTCTACTTTGACGCATGCTATAATCCCGAAAAAACACAGTTTTTGCTGGATGCGGAGGAAAAAGGCTGCCGTATCCTGAACGGTTTGGGAATGTCTCTGTATCAGGGTGTGGCGCAGATCGAGCTTTGGAGCGGGCAAAAGGCGCCGGTGGAAGTCATGCGCCAGGAGCTGATGCGAATTGTAGAGGATCAGGAAGCGCTTTTTGATTCCTATCAACCACGAAGCACGGTCAGTTTATGCAGCAGATAGGGCCTCTGTACTGGTTTCTTGTCTCCACCTTCCATGCGGGAAGTACCTGCTTTTTCTATCCCTGGTTATCCGGTAGTAATAGCAGTTTGCGGGGTTCCGGCAAAGATCAATCTGATCTTCTTCAGAATCTTTGCCATGGCGGTAGAAGCTTTGATTGTTGTTGCACTGCGAACAGTAAAACTGGTACGCGTTTGCCATGAAAGCTCGTCTTTCTTCAGGGATATTCCGGTTTATGGTGAAATGATTGTACCAAAGAAACTGGCGGGTTCTCAACTTTCACTTGACTTTAACAATTATTGAAAAGGAGTGTTATCCTATGACAGATTCAGCAACAAAATCTGTTGCAATGACAATGCCCGAACCTGATCCAAAATTGAAAGCCGGCAAATTCAAAGATCTTTTACGTTACCTAGGGCCGGGAATTATTGTGGCGTCCGCATCAATCGGCAACGGAGAGATCTTCTTTGCCAGCCGGGAAGGTTCTCTGTTTGGCTTTTCCCTGCTCTGGACGTTTCTATTATGCGCAATTATGAAAGGCAGCGTAGTCTATGTCGGCTCCAAATTTGCAACATTAACCGGCGAGCACCCTTCCGCCCGTTGGGGACAGATTATTCCTGGCTCAAAAAACTGGGTGCCGGTCTTTTTGGGCATCGTGGCTGCCATTGCCATTCCGTCGTCCATCTGCGGTTTTATTAAGGTGCTGGGCCAATGGACCTGCTGGACTTTCGGAATTGACACGGCCTATACCGTGCTGTGCGGAACCATTTGGGCCCTGGTCGGATTTTTGTTCGTCTTTTTCTCCTACGAAAAGATGGAGAAAGTATCTACCGGCATCGTCCTCATTCTGGTCATTTTTGCGTTGCTTGCAATTTTTGTATCGAATCCGGACTGGCTGGCTCTGCTGAGCGGCTTTATTCCCACCATCCCGGCCCAGTATCCCGACTGGGTACAGGCCAAAAACCCCGAAGTGCTTTCCGGCCCGATTCTGCTTGAAATCGTCAGCGCCGTCGGTATTCTCGGCGGAGGAATTCAGGATTACCTCGGATACATGGGTACCATAAGCGAAAAGAACTGGGGCATGTATGGGAATGAACATATTGCCGACATTCAGGCGTCTTTGAAGCGTTTGTCCGGCAAAGAAGATATCCCGCTGCCGGAAGACGAAAATACAGTTTCGAACGCCAAGGGCTGGCTGAAAGCCGTTAAAATCGATAACGTTGCATCCTTCACCGCGGTTTGGCTGGTCGGCTCAATTTTCATGATTCTCGGCAACGTGATCCTCGGAACAAACGGGCTGCAGGTGGTCCCCTCCAATGACCAGATCATTCAGAATCAGGCCAACTTCTTCTCTGTCATTTCTCCCGGCCTGGTACTGCTGTACAAGGTTGCTATTTTCTGCGCTTTCTTCGGCGGAACGGTAGCGCTCAGCACGCAGGTTTACCCCGCAACATTCCGTGCCTGCTTCTCCCCCGTATTCCCTGCCATCCAGAAGCCCGAAAACAAATTCAAAACCCGTTTGTGGGTCGCGGTATTCTGCATTTTCGGCGGCATTCTGCTGGCATGGACCAACATTACGTACACCTTCGTTCTTCAGGTTGCCACTGTGATCGGCAGCGTTTTCGGAATCGGCCTTGTGGGTCTTCTGCTGCTTTGGACCGAGAAGAGAAGCCTGCCGAAGGAATATCAATTAAAGCCCGCATGGTTTACCCTCACACTGGTGAGCAGTATCATCATGGTGTTACTTGGCTTTATAGCGTTTTTGCAGCTGTTCAACATCATTTAACGAAACGGTTTTGGTTCAAAAACCCTGCAGTCAGGATGAGAATGGAAAGCAAAACGGGTTTATAGATATCTGTTTTACGCTGACCATGCGCTTCATCTGAATCGTGCGAAAATCTACATATGCAAATCAGTAAGTGAATACACTGGCCTTTCAAAGGAGCAGGCGTGTATTTACCCGAAAAGAAAGACGCAAAATGCAGAGCAATGGATTTGATTTTCTTCGTCAGACCATGGCGCGATGGAACTTTTGAATTGAGCAGGAGCGGCAGAACGGGATGCTGCTCCTGCTTAAAATCGCCCTGTTTTTTGGTAGAATTTTCTGAAAGCCTTTGTTCATCGACTATTCCGATTGAAAGGCCCGTCAGGAAATGTTATATTGAAAACAAACGATATTTCACAGGGGAAAAGGAGAAGAAAAGCCATATGAATATCAAATGGAATGCCGATGAGTACAAGAATAAATTCGGTTTTGTGCATCAATATGGGGAAGATGTTCTGGACTTGATCGATGCCGAAAAAAACACATTTGTAGTTGATCTGGGCTGCGGCAACGGAGCCCTCAGCAAAAAGCTCTTGGACAGAGGATATCGTGTGTTGGGGATTGACGCATCGGAAGATATGCTGAGAATCGCCCAAAAGCAGTATCCTGAGATTGAATTTCAGTTGGCAGACGCGCAAAATTTTAAAATAGCAGAAAAAGCGGATGTCATTTTTTCCAATGCAGTGCTGCATTGGATTGATGCTGATCAGCAGGAGAAATTGATACAAAACATTTTTAACCAACTGAAACCAGGCGGACAGTTTGTATGCGAGTTTGGCGGAAAAGGATGTGCAGAAAAGATTCACTCCACATTGGAAAAAAACTTTTTAAAATATCAGCTGCCTTACCCCCGAACCTTTTATTTTCCAACCATCGGTGAATACACCCCTATCCTTGAAAAGTGTGGATTTCAAGTGGAGTATGCTGTCCTGTTCGATCGCCCGACGGAACAAAACTCTAAGGACGGCTTGTCCGATTGGATTCGTATGTTTATAACGGCACCTTTTGAAGGAATCAGTGAAGAAATGGCTGAGGTCATTCTTTCGCAGACCGTAAAAGAACTGGAAAGCACCCTGTACCACGATGGGAAATGGTATGTAGACTATGTGAGACTTCGGTTTAAGGCAAAGAAAATCCTATAGAGATAAAGGGGTACACGTGATGAAATACGGCTGTTGTGTTAATCTTCTTCCAAAAAAGGTTGACCAAACAGGGCTGGAATACATTGGCCGACTCAAAAAGTTAGGCTATGACTATGTGGAACTGCCGCTCAACGAAATTGCTAAGCTTAGCGAGGGGGCATTCTGTACCTTTTTAGATCAAGTGAAGCAAATCGGCCTTCCCTGCCGTTCCTGTAACGACTTTATGCCCTCCGAGTTCCGAATCGTGGGAACAAGCACCACTGCTATGGCACAAATGACAGAGTATATCGAACGGGCCATGAGCCGTGTTCACCAGATGGGTGCCCTCTATGCCGTATTTGGAAGCCCATGGTCCCGGAGCTGCCCAGACGATTTCTCTAAAGAAAAGGCGTTTGAACAGATTGCGGATTTTCTGAGGATTGTGGGGGATTCTGCAGCCCGAAACCGGGTGACCATTGCCATTGAGCATAATAACCGAGGGGAAACCAATATGCTGAATCATTTTTCCACCGCAGTCAAAATGGCCCGGGCGGTCAACCACCCCAATGTACAGGTTCTGTGTGATTATTACCACCTGCGTTTTGAGCAGGACACCCCGGAAGTTCTGCTGGATGGAGGCCCAGAGCATCTCGTTCATACCCACATAGCGCAGTTGGAAAATCGTAGATATCTGACAGATTTGTCGAAAGAGCCTATGCTGTTGGAGTACGCCGAAGTGCTTCGTAAAATTGGGTACGAAGGCGGTGTTAGTATAGAGGCAAAAGTAGAATACCCAGATCAGTGGGAGGAGCAGGCGTTTATCACATTAGAAAATATGAGAAAAATATTTAGCTGATATACTTTTATCGCTTTGATTTAAACGGTACTGATTCTGCAATGCCTTGATGTCATACGATATGATATTGATATCTGTCATTCCTTTTCGAATATCCTCCCTCATCATCTTAAAAAATCCCTTTTGATTTTCCTTGCAGTTTGGTGGCCTCAAGGAAAATCAAAAGGGATTTTTTCTTTTTCAGCACGAAAGAGTTTTCTCTCCAACAGCTTCACCGGTAATTGTTCTGCAAAAATAAGAATGGCGCTGCAAAAGCGGCGCCATTCTTATTTAAAACAACAGAAAACAAAGTTTTACCGGCTTAATCGGACTGAGATTGAATCAGATCACGGGAACGCCCGGCGCGCAGTACATAACTGTCCGTGTCATGCCCGAGCAGCTGCTGCAGCCTGCGGGAAAGAGACATCACCTTCACAAGATCGATCCCTGTGGCAATACCGGATTCATCACACATATGGATGACGTCTTCCGTAGAAATATTCCCTGCGGCGCCCGGAACGAAGGGGCAGCCGCCCAGCCCGCCAAAGGAACTGTCGAACTGGGTCATACCGGCTTCCATAGAGGCCAGAATGTTGGCCATGGCCAGCCCGCGGGTATTGTGAAAATGGAGCCACCAGTTTACCTGGGGATATGCTTCCCGCGCATGAGCGCACATGTCGTACACCTGATTCGGAACCGCCATACCGGAGGTGTCCGACAAAGAAATTTCCGTAATTCCTACCTCAAGATAAGCCTTAATAATCGCATCTACGTCCGACAAAGGAACGCGTCCCTCCCACGGGGAGGCAAAGGGCATGGAAATGGAGCCGGAAATCGCGATCCCGTTTTCCTTTGCCGCCTCTACGCAAGAGGCAAAGCCCGCCACACTTTCTTCCGGCTGCATATTCAGGTTTTTCAGATTGTGCTGTCGGCTTGCGGATACATTCAGTTTTACCTTCTTACAGCCGCACGCAGCTGCACGCTGAACACCCCTGAGATTGGGAATCAACGCCCGCAGTTCTACACCGGGCACATCACCGATCGCCTTGTACAGCTCGTCTGTATCTGCCATTTGCGGCACCGCTTTCGGGTGCATAAAGGAACCGAGCTCAATCACGGTGAAACCGGCGTCAATTAAGCCGTGCAGCAGTTCCAGCTTGTCTTCGGTAGAAAGAAGCGTCTTTTCGTTTTGCAGACCGTCCCGTAATCCAACCTCACACAGTGTAATAGAGGAAGGTAAATTCATCATGGACAACTGCCCCCTTTGTTGTATTTTACATCGCTTTTGTAACAGTCTTAAAAACCCCAAGGGAATGATTTTTCCTTTACCGGTTTTTCGGATGCTACATGGAACGGTGTCTTTTCCTATATCTTAAACGAAGACAGACGCAAGAATCCAATACATGTTTTATATCGAATGATAGAAGCGATTGATCATTTGAAAGCACAATTGGAATGAAAAGGCTTGTACCAGCTCGAAGTAAAACGAAATAAGGAGAAGCAGCAGGTTTTTATCTTGCGTTTTTAGTTGATTATCACAATTATATCAACTGTAATCAGGTGAAATTGATATAAACAAAATAAATCAAGTGGGTTGAACTATGAAAAATACTAATCGCTAGATAAAAATTGAACATTAGACTTTCTAAGGGATTTAAATATAAAATTTATTACGGATTCAAGAAAAATTAGATATATTACCAACCGTTGATGAAGGAGGTTCATAGTAATGGCTACGCAATTCTCACTGGCCTATCTTACGATTCCTGGCATTGATCCTGTAGATCAGATCAAGGTTGCGAGGGATGCCGGATATGACTATGTCAGTCTGCGAACGATTCCAATGGGGCTTTGTGACGAGCCGCAGGTTTGCCTCGAAGATAATCCGCAATTATTTCGCACGATCCGCCAGACGCTGCAGGACTGCCAGATGAAGCTTCTGGATATCGAGCTGGTTCGGATCCGTGAGGATCTGCCGTCCGATTATCGAGGGGCGTTTGAAAAGGGAGCCGAGCTTGGGGCAACTCAGGTGCTTTCCAGTGTTTGGACAAAGGATCGTTCTTTTGCGGTGGATCGCTATGGCACGATTTGTGAACAGGCGGCGCAATACGGGCTGACTGTCAATCTGGAATTCGCGATTCTGTCCGATTTGACCACTTTTCAGGATGCAATCGCGGTACAGGATCAGGTGAAGGCTCCCAATCTGAAAATCCTGATGGATATGATTTATGTTCACTGGTCAAAGGTTACGCCGCAAGAAATACAAGCATTGAACCCGGAACGGTTTGGGCTGATTCATCTGTGCGACAGCCCCAAAAATCTGGATGTTTCGCAAATTGTTCAGGTAGTGCGGGAGGGCCGGGCCTACTGCGGAGAGGGGGATGCAGATTTGAAGGGCCTGCTCAAAGTGCTTCCGCCGAATCCGTGCTCGATCGAGCTTCCGAATACCAAGCGTATTTCGGAGCTGGGGCCGGTGGGGCATGCCGCACGCTGCCTGGAAACAGCGAAAGCGTTGTTTGCAGATGTAAGGGTGTAGCAGGCCGCAGTACTTATTCCATTTTTACGACAGAAATGAGGTTACAGGATGATGATTGATATCAACACAAAGATGGTTACTCTGATCGGTACGCCGCTCAAACAGTCCTTTGCCGCACAGATGCAGAATACCGGATACCAGGCCGCCGGATTAAACATGGTTTATTTCTATACGGAAGCGGATAAGGACCATTTGGGAGACATCGTCAACGGACTGCGGTATATGAATTTTGCGGGTTTTGCAGTCACGAAGCCCAACAAGGTTCGGGTGCTGCGCTATCTGGATGAGCTGGACCCGCTGTGCCAGAAGATGGGAGCCAGCAACACCGTGGTAAAAACCCCTGATGGTAAGCTTGTCGGCTATAACACCGACGGAATCGGCTTTTATACCTCTCTGACGCAGGAGGGCGGGATCAAGGTGGATCAATGCGTGTTTTTCTGCTTCGGCGGCGGCGGCGCGGGGCGAGCGATGTGCTCTGTTTTGGCCTATCACGGCGCCAGAAAGATTTATATTACAGATGTCTTTGAACCCTGTGCGAAAGCTCTGGTTGCGGACATCAATGCAAACTTTGCCCCGGTGGCAGAATTTGTTCACCACGGGGATTTCTCAAAGCTGTCCGCCTGCGACGTTGTCATGAATGCCAGCGGGGTGGGAATGGGGGACAGCATTGGCCGCAGTCCTCTGCCAAAGGAATACATACAGCCCAGCCAGTTCTACTTTGACGCATGCTACAATCCCGAAAAAACTCAGTTTTTGCTGGACGCGGAGGAAAAAGGCTGCCGTGTTCTGAACGGATTAGGAATGTCTCTGTATCAGGGTGTGGCGCAGATCGAGCTCTGGAGCGGGCAAAAAGCTCCGGTAGAAGCCATGCGCCGGGAGCTGATGCAGATTGTAGAAGAGCAGAAGGCAGTTTCTGATTTCCATGAATCCTGCAGCGCGGTCCGTGTCTGCAGCAGGTAGGGCTTTTGCACCGGTACTTGCCTCTTCTTTCCGTGCAGAAAACGCCAATGCCCTTTGGTTACCGGAAATCCAGCTTGCGGGGTCCCGGCAAAGATGGTCTCAATAGTTCTCAAACTCTTTGCCATAGCGGTAGAAGCTTTGATTGTTGTTGCGCCAGTAAAACTGGTATGCGTTCGCCATGGAAACTCATCTTTTTCAGGGGGGTATCTTGTTTTGCGGTAGAACGATTGCACTAGCAGGGCTGGCGGGTTTTCAACTTTCATTTGCCTAAATTATAGTACGATTAATATGAAAAGGAGTGTTTTCAATGACAGATTCAGCAACGAAATCTGTTGCAATGACAATGCCCGAACCCGATCCCAAATTGAAAGCCGGCAAATTTAAAGATCTTTTACGTTACCTCGGGCCGGGAATTATTGTGGCGTCTGCCTCGATCGGCAACGGAGAGATTTTCTTTGCCAGCCGTGAAGGTTCGCTGTTTGGCTTTTCCCTTCTCTGGACATTTTTATTGTGCGCAATTATGAAAGGCAGCGTGGTCTACGCTGGTTCCAAGTTCGCAACGTTAACCGGCGAGCATCCTGCTACCCGTTGGGGACAGATCATTCCGGGCTCTAAAAACTGGGTGGCAATCTTTCTGGGCATCGTGGCGGCCATTGCCATTCCGTCGTCCATCTGCGGTTTCATTAAGGTACTGGGCCAGTGGACCTGCTGGACCTTTGGAATCGACACGGCCTACACCGTGCTATGCGGAACGATCTGGGCCATAGTTGGATTTTTGTTTGTCTTTTTCTCCTACGAAAAGATGGAGAAAGTATCTACCGGCATCGTCCTCATTCTGGTCATTTTTGCATTGCTCGCAATTTTTGTATCAAATCCGGACTGGCTGGCCCTGCTGAGCGGCTTTATTCCCACAATTCCGGCTCAGTACCCTGAATGGGTACAGACGAAAAATCCCGAAGTGCTTTCCGGGCCGATTCTGCTTGAAATCGTCAGTGCCGTTGGTATCCTTGGCGGAGGATGCCAGGATTACCTCGGATACATGGGCACGATGAGCGAAAAGAATTGGGGCATGTATGGAAATGAACATATTGCCGACATTCAGGCGTCTCTGAAACGCCTGTCCAGTAAAGAAAATATTCCGCTGCCGGAGGACGAAAATACAGTTTCGAATGCCAAGGGATGGCTGAAAGCTGTAAAAATCGATAATGTTGCATCCTTCACCGCGGTCTGGCTGGTCGGCTCGATTTTTATGATTCTTGGCAACGTCATTCTCGGGACAAACGGATTGCAGGTCGTTCCTTCCAACGACCAGATCATTCAGAATCAGGCTCACTTCTTCTCGGTGATTTCTCCCGGTCTGGTGCTGCTGTATAAGATTGCTATTTTCTGCGCTTTCTTCGGCGGAATCGTAGCGCTCAGCACGCAGGTTTATCCCGCAACATTCCGTGCATGCTTTTCTCCGGCATTCCCTGCCATTCAAAAGCCGGAAAATAAATTTAAGACTCGTTTATGGGTTGCGGTATTTTGCATTTTTGGCGGTATCCTGCTGGCGTGGACAAATATTACTTATACTTTCGTTCTCCAGGTCGCAACTGTCATCGGCAGCGTTTTTGGCATCGGTCTCGTAGGCCTTTTACTGCTTTGGACCGAGAAGAAAAGCCTGCCGAAGGAGTATCGCTTAAAGCCCGCTTGGTTTACCCTCACGCTTGTGAGCAGTATTATCATGGTTTTACTGGGCGTTATCGCATTTTTACAGCTGTTTAAGATCATCTGACACACAATTCAGGTTCAGGGGAATGTTGTCGGCATCAATATGACAGACAACGTGCAGCCGGGCTGTGCTCCTTCTGCCAGCACCAGCCCGGCCTTTGTTTTTTGCATGCTCCGAATCTCAATCGATTCGGCACTTAGTATATAGGAATCCGGCTCCGAACGCTTTGGGGAGGAGCGATATTCAGTTCCGGGTTCCGATCTCTATCCTAAAGAATATGGACAGTTTCGACGCCGTGCCCGATAATAGAAAAGAAAACAACGCTGCGGTTCACTCAAAAAACCGGAAGGAGGTGCGTTATGAACCTGAGGCAGTTGTATTATTTTAGAACCATAGCAGAATTAGAGCACTATACTCGGGCGGCGGAAAAGCTTTACGTCAGTCAATCCAATTTAAGCCATGCGATTCAGGAACTGGAGGGAGAGCTGAACGTAAAGCTCTTTTTACGAAAAGGGCGCAGCATCAAGCTGACAAAATATGGTGAGCTGTTTCTGCCTTATGTGCAGAAGACGATTGAAACGCTGGAAAGCGGTATTTCTACTCTCAAAGATTACATCAATCCCAATTCCGGCACGGTCACGATTGCCAGCTTTCCCTCTTTGGCTCAGTTTGTGCCTGATATTATCGTACGTTACGTGTCCGAAACCAACCGGATGAATGTACATTTTCAGCTCGGGCAGGAGAGTTTTTACAATCTGCAGGAAAAGCTTTTAACCGGAAAGGTAGACTTACTTTTGTCCACCAAGATCGAAAATCCACAGGTGGAATGCTTTCATTTGGGAACGCACCAGTTAGTCCTGCTGGTTCCGCAGGGACACCGGTTGGCCCGGCAAAAGAACGTGGATTTGAAAGAGCTGGATCATCAAAATTTCATCGACTTTGATGAAATGTCACAGCTGCACCACCAAAATAAAGAAATTTTTCAGGAGCTCGGCATCAGTCCCAATATTGTGATGGAAACACCTCAGGACGTGATTGTATATGGTCTGGTGGCGGCGCAGCGAGGGGTGGCGATCATCCCTTATCCATTGGGCGGAGCGCCGTACAACACGAAGATTCTTCCTATTTCAAACAAAATGTTTCAGCGGGATATCTATCTGATGTGGAATAAGAATCGGTACATCCCGCCTGCCGCGGAATACTTTCGCGATTTTCTGATCCGCAGCGGAAAGATGTTTGACCAGTTTCTGGCGCACAACGGCCCAAGCATTATTTGACTGTGGTCTGCATGTGCAGCTGCGCTGCTGCAAAAGCCGATGTTATCGGTTAGAGAAAAGAGTAAAGGGGGACGTTACAGCAATGACTTATGTTTTTTTGGCAAATGGGTTTGAAGAAATGGAAGCGTTGACAACAGTGGATTTGCTTCGGCGCGCCAATGTGCCGGTTCAGACCGTGGGAGTCGGCGGCAGACAGATTATGGGTTCGCATCAGATCTCAGTCATTGCAGATATTGAGGAGCATGAGGTTACCCTGGAAGATCTGGAAATGGCGGTTCTGCCGGGCGGCCTTCCGGGTGCGCTGAATCTGGAACAGTCCGAAACCGTAAAAAACACGGTGAAGGGCTGCCTTGAAAGCGGCAGATATGTGGCGGCGATCTGCGCCGCCCCGTCAATTCTTGGACATATGGGGCTGCTTCAGGGAAAGCGCGCCACAGTCAGCGACGGTTTTCAAAGCGAAATCATCGGAGCGGAATATACCGGTGATCTCGTCACTGTGGATGGCCGCATTATCACCGGAAAAGGGCCGATGGCTTGCGTCGATTTTGCGCTGCAGCTGGTAGATTTGCTGGCGGAAAGAGAAACTGCGCAAAAAGTGAGAAGCGCTGTGCAGTGCCGGTGAAAATGCAAAAAGCTGGAAGCCGCCGGCTGAGATAAAGGCCATCTGCTCCAAGCAAAAACACTGTACTATTTAAGGAGGTACCTCTATGAGTAAAAAGCTGGTTTCAGACCTGATTGTCAATTATTTGGAACGCAGGGATGTGGAATATGTTTTCGGCTTATGCGGACATACAGTCATTGGAATGCTGGATGCGTTATCCCGCAGCAAAAAGGTTCAGTATATTTCCAACCGGCATGAGGCGATTGCGTCCACGGCGGCAGACGGCTATGCTCGTATCACCCATAAAGCGTCTGTCGTCATGTGCCATCTGGGCCCCGGCCTGACCAATGTGCTGACCGGCGTTGCAAATGCGGCGTTTGACTCGATTCCTATGGTACTCATTGCCGGTGATGTGCCCAGCTACTATTTTGGAAAGCACCCTCATCAGGAAGTCAACATGCATGGCGACGCCACTCAGTACCGGATCTTGGAACCGGTGGTAAAACGGGCATGGCGGATCGATGATGCAGAGGCCCTGCCCGAAATACTGGACAAAGCCTTCCGGCTTGCGGAATCCGGCCGTCCCGGCCCCGTTCTGATCGATATCCCGATGGATATGTTCTCCCGAGAGATGGACGAGGAGCTCTGGGCACGAACCTATAAGGACAGCCATTTGACCATGCGCCCGGCACTGGACCCCAAGGCTGCCAGAGCCATTGCAGAGAAGCTGGTCGAAGCGGAAAATCCGCTGCTTCACGCAGGCGGCGGGATCCTTCTGGCCCAGGCCTCTGAAGAATTGGCCGCTTTGGCAGAGCATCTGGATATTCCCGTTTCCCGTACGTTAATGGGACATGGCTGCTTATCCGATTGCCATCCGCTGATGATCGGTCAGACCGGCTTCTGGGGATTGGAGTTTACCCATTCTCTTACCGTCAACGCCGATGTGATTCTGGGCCTGGGCACCCGCTTCGCCGAGGCGGACAGCTCCAGCTGGTATCAGGGCGTTACCTTTGATCCGGATCAAACCGCCTTTTTGCAGATCGACATTGACCCCAGCGAGATTGGCCGCAACTATCCGGTGGAGGTCGGGGCGGTCGGTGATCTGAAAATCGGCCTTGCCCAAATTCTCGAAGAGGTGAAAAAAATCTGCCCCGAGGGCAAACGCCGCCCCGCACTGCGCGAAAAAATCGCCGTTGCAAAGGCGGAATTCAAACAGCAGAATGAAGCCATTTCCAACGACAGCTGTTTTCCGATGACTCCCCAGCGCATTTTAAAGGATGTGAAGGCAGTAGTCCCTCAGGATGCCATCATCTTTACTGATGTGGGCTGGAATAAAAACGGTGTGGCCCAACAGTTTGATATTACTGTTCCCGGCACCATTCATCACACCTCCGGTTTGGCAAACATGGGCTTTGGTGCTTCCGCCGTTCTTGGCGGCAAGCTGGCCGCCCCTGACAAGGTTTGCCTGACACTGACCGGAGACGGCGGGTTCGGAGTAAATCCCTCGTGTTTGGCCACCGCTGTCGAGAAAGGGATTAACTGCGTGTGGGTCGTGATGAACAACTCGGCCTTTGGCACGATCGCAGGCTTGGAAAAAGCCAATTACCAGACGAATTTCGGAACCGTATTCCATACTCCCGACGGCGAAGCGTACACTCCCTGCTGGGCCGAGGTTGCAAAGGCCTATGGTGTGGAAGCCATTCGGGTAGAATCCGCCGAAGCGTTTCAGCCGGCATTGCAGAAGGCGATTGCGGCTCAAAAGCCGTTCCTGGTAGAGGTGCCTATGGAAAACATTGTCGTGCCCACCCCCGGATGCTGGAATATTAATGACATATACAGCCCCAACGATCTGGTGAAGGAAGGCAAGCTGGTACGTAAGGAAAACGGCCGGTATGTTGCTCCCAGCCATTCCAAATCTCACAAAACGAATTGATATAACTTCTAGTAAAACAACGTTCCGCTCGGAAGATCATCCGGCGATCCATGTCCGGCCATGATTTGGGGATGTTTGCAATAAAATCTGTTGGAACTCCATTGCGGTTCTCGAGCCTGCAATGATTGCATTCTGAATATTTCAAACTTTACTAAGCAAAAAGATAGCGCTTCTGTTCTCCACCAGAAGCGCTATTTTTCGTTCAACTTGCAATCTCACAATTCAGTCTAAAGCTTGGATTTCGGTTATCACCGTTTTCAATTCCATAAATGGTAGAAATTGCGTGGCCGGATCATCGGGAAAGATCAGACTGTGACAGACCTTGCTTTTGGTCTGATCTGGTGTATTTGCCGCATGACAATTCTGAGCTTCCCTTTCGATCCTGTAGTAGAGTGCTTTATGGAAGGGGATAAAGTGAGTTGATTATGGATTTCCATATTAGTCATGTCCATTCTTATCAATCCAGATTCAAAATATTGGAACGGAATGATTAATCCTATAAAAGGGTGATGATTCCATTGGCGGAGACAACTTTTTTAGTTGTATACGAGCCTCTATATCAGTTTAATGGCCTTGAGAAATGTTTGATTCCGAAACAGCATACGCCGGTAATCATATGAAAAAACTTGATGAAGTACTATTTATCTGATGATTTCTGTTAATAATATCAATAAATCAATTTTCATTTAGATGAGGTGCAATTTTGACTCTTGTAGTGTTAGGAATAGTTTCAATTGTTGCCTGTTATAAATTTGGCGATTTAAAAAATTGGGAAAAGTATTATTCTACAATACTTTTTTATAATATAGGGGCATTGACGGAAAATATCATTACACGCAATAAACCACTATGGTTATTCTATGGGACCCATCTAACGGATACAATCGCTGACTATGTATTTGGCTTTTTAATCTTTCCTTGCATTATCATTGTATATTTATCCAATTATCCTAAAGCGAAAATAAAACAAGTCTTATATACATTCGCTTTTATTTCATTTATGTCTTTGGTCGAGTTGATATTATATGGCATCAATGATTTGCAATACTACAATGGGTGGAATGTCAGCTGGTCCATTTTACTCTATGTCGGCGTATTTCCTTTGTTGCAGTTACATTTAAAGAAGCCCTTGCTGGCTTTACTTGTTTTGTTCATACTGACTATAGGTGGATTAATATATTTTAAAGTTCCAATAATAAATTGATAGTAAAAGGAGGACACATCATTGATGTCATATATTCCAGAAGAAGTTAATATTCAAAATCAACTTACTGATGTGCGCATCAATGAATGGCTTTCAGAAGAATTCCTGAAACCCAAATGGTGGGCACTTATTTTAATCGTCCTGATTCTCTTTGTGGTTTGGTTTAAAATGATCGATAAATCCAGAATAAGAGAGATCTGTCTGTTTACAGTCCTGTTGACGATCATTTTTATGGGTATAGATGAATACGGTGAGGAATTGGTTCTATGGGATTATCCAATTGATATTATCCCATTATTTCCTGCATTATCTTCGATCAATTTAATTAGCATCCCGCTGATTTACTCCCAGATATACCAGCGTTTCAAACAAAAGAAGTTTATATATGCAGTTCTGATCAGTTCAGCAGTAATTTGTTTTGTTGCTGAGCCTTTATTGACTTTTTTTGGATATTATGATCTGATCAACTGGCACTATTATGAAAGCTATCCAATTTATGTCGTAGTGACATTGTGCACAAAAGGGATTGTTCAAAAAATCATGTATATTTCGAATAAGAGCAGTTGTATTCGTAATGCAGGGTGAAACATATGAATTGTTTATCAATTGATCTTCAATGGAAATTGACAACGAGTCGTTTCGAAGAATGGCTTAAAGAGGAATTATTTCACTTTAAATGGTGGATTTTACTTGCTGTATTTATATTGTCTATATTTATTTGGTGGAAAAGCATCGATAAATCCAGATTAAGTGAACTTGTTTTATTTGCGGGCATTGTATGTATTTTTATTTTGATATTGGATGAATGGGGGGAAGAATTGGCTCTTTGGGACTATCCTGTCAAAATATTCCCTTTATTTCCTCCCATATCGGCGATCGATTTAGCAAGCCTCCCTTTTTTATATTCATTAATTTATCAATATTTTAGTACATGGAAAAGCTACACCATAGCATCTATTATCATGTCTGTTTTATCCTGCTTTGTAATGGAACCTCTTTTCATTTTAAGTGGCATCTATCAGGTGATAACATGGAAAACTTATTATGGACTGCCATTATATTTTGCAATAGCGATTTGTTCAAAATTCATTTTAGCTCAAATAAAAAAGATTGAATCTAAAACAAATTAAAAATATCCTGTTCAGGTTAAGTTAATCGCATTCCATTAAAAAGCTCAAAATATACCTTTAGAGCGATTGACTTTCGGCATAAAAACACACGCGATGAAACGGCATGAGCAAATTCTATTTGCTCATACCGTTTCATTTGTTTTCTTGCTGATAATCCGTTCTATCATAGGCGTTCTGCTGTAAATATTCTCAACAATTGCGCTGCCGATAATAATAAGGGCTGTTCATATTTCTGCGGTCACGGCTCAATAGATAACCAGTGCTTATCCTTTCGCAATGGGCATTGTGGTGCCAGCTACTTCTTTCTTATCCATTAAAACAAAATCTTTTTTCCTCACTGGATTTGGTATCTTCCTTCATGGGGATTGTGACCGAGCTGGATGATTACCGCACACGGACGGCTGCTCTGGTGGAGCGCCTGAATCAAAAGTCCAGCAAAAAATAATTATCGATTTGTAAGGCAATGTATTGTACTTATAGCGAAGAACCCGACTTGCACTATTGCGCAGGTCGGGTTTTTCGTCGTCGGGTAGAAGTAAGAGCAGATTAGTGCGTGATCTGTTCTTACTTTTAAATTTTGAAACAAATATATAAAAAAGGAGTCTTTGCAAAAGAACATCACCCTATGATAGGAACGATCATTTGGGAATACAGAACGCCGCCCCTGTTCATACCATTTATTCTTCAAATGGACTGAAATAATTGGGATCGGTGTCATAATCGAACTCACCGAAAAATAAATATTCTTTTTCAAATATTTTTTTATAGAATTTCATATATTTATTAAAAAATATGGAGGAGAGAATTTTGGAACGGAAAGAGAATAGAAAAGACGATTTGTACTACATATTCCTATGGGGCGCCTTGTGGGGGATATTTGAAGCTACGGTGGGTTATTTACTGCATTTGATAGCATTTAGTATGAGCTGGCTCGTATGGTATCCTGTCGCGTGCTTTTTTATGGCGAACGTATACCGCGCCACCAATAAAATATCCTCGATTATATGGGTAGGAATCTTATGCTCGTCGATCAAACTGCTGAACCTGATGCTGCCGGGGCGTATCGATAAAGTCATCAATCCGGCTATTTCTATTGTTTTTGAAGCCCTGGCAATGGCTGCAATCATTTATGTGTTCCAGAGAATGAAAAGTGGAAAATCGAGCAATATCATTCAAAACGCGGGTATGATTCTTTTCATGAACACCGGCTGGCGGTTATTGTACACCGTATATTTGCTGTTCATCGTTCCTGACTGGATACGCGAAGTTTCAGTAGCGGCCGACACAGGGAAATTCATCACGTTCTTTGTGGTGCAAAACCTGATGACAAGTATTTTGATTACAATCGGATACTACTTTAGAAGTTTCCTTTTCAAACCCATCCGGCTGATTGAAAAAAAGATAGATTCTTCTTCAAACCGCATTCCTCTCCGTCTAAGGCCTGTGATTAGAAGCAGTACCATTTGTATATTGCTTGCTGCAAACATCGCTCTTGATTTATTCCTTTGAAAAAAACTCCATCCAATTTGGATGGAGTTTTTTTATCCCGTATTTTATACGGCAGGAGTCCGGGCGATCTCGGTATTGTCTTTTGTAGTGTCTGTCAGCCCTTGAACAGGGTTCGGCTTGGATTCCGCGCGGTAATCGACGTTGAATTTGTTTTGATGCTGTACAATCACATTGTGGCTTGCTACCGCATTCACATCACTGTTTACGCGATTCTGGTAAATGAAAAACTCGTGATTCTGCGGGAGCTGATCAACAGGTACAAAATTTTCTCTGTTTGCGGTCAGGCAAATCTGATCCTTCAGCACCTGCCGGACATAGTCCCTGGTATCGTGAAATTGAAGGAGCTTCGGAAATTCTCCGCCGGGAATGACTTGCTGCCAGTCTTTCTTTTCATATTGATTTAACAGCTCCACCGCCTTGTGCAGATGCGAGATTTCCTGCTCCAGATGAAGCTCCCATATCGATTTGACATTGGGATCCAGTTCATCCTGATAGAAAGAGTAGTACAGGTAACATTCCGTGTATTCATGCAGCAGCAGGTTTTCAAGCCAAGTGGCGTTCGGGTCGAGCAACGAGCCATATTGGCTGACATGCTGTTCCTCGATCATTGCAATTTCCAAATAAAGCTGCCGGCCCAAATCGTTGTAATAGGTGTTGCCGACATTCATATAAAAGTTCATGGTCTGCTGCTCGCCGGCCGTAATGATCAGCGTGTTCAGCATCGTGCGGATATCCGCCGTTTTAAAGTCGACAGGATGCTTGACAGATTCATACGGGAACCGGTGTTCAGCGATTGTCGGGCGCCCCGGGGTGATATCCACATAACTTTTCACCAGCTGCTGGGCGGGTATCTGGGAATCCAGATCAAGAAGATTGGAGTAGCGGTATAAGTGGTCAAAATCTTCTAAAAGGGCAAAGTCCAGGGCTTGTTTTACGTAGCTGTTCGGCTCATTTTGTGCCAGCCATGCAGTCAAATCGACAGCGACATGCTCATACCCGATGGTCGTTTCCAGTTGTGTCTCATCGATCGGCTTGAGCCAGTTGATGCGTTTTTGCTGCTGCTGCTCCACACGGCGGGACAGAGCCAATTCGCGCCGCAAATCATTATTGGGACAGTTTCGATGGAATTGGTGCTTGAACAATGCGGCTTCTACTTCAATTCCATTCATCAGTATGATGCGAACCTTCGTATAGGGGTCGACTGTCATTTTGTTATAAGGCGTCGGGTACACAGAGGACCAGTTTTGAATGCCGTCTGCAACATTACCAGGCTTTTGTTGAAAGGGGTTCATCGTTTCAATCCTTCTTTCTTTTGTCTTTCCTACATTTTTTCTATAATTATTGGAAATATACGATTAAGAAAGATCAAACTGATACAAAGTTGGTGTGATATGGTTACGTCCATCGGAAAAAGTGTACAGCGTAAAGATGCGTGGGAGAAAGTCACCGGTTTCGCCCAGTATACGGATGATTTCCCCACCACGGGGGTGCTTTGCGCCAGACTGCTCACAAGCCCATATGGACATGCCCGTATTCTGAAGATCGATACGGCCAAGGCTTCGGCTGTCAAAGGGGTAAAATCGATCCTGACGGGTGACGATTTTAAGGAATTGCATGGCCCTTTGCTCTTGGATCGTCCCGCCCTGGCGCAGAATGTGGTGAGATATGCTGGGGAACCGGTCGCCCTTGTGGTCGCACAGGAGGAATCCGTCGCAGAGCGTGCGGTTCGGCTGATCGAAGTGGAATATGAACCTCTTCCGGTTTTATTAACGCCTTCCGAGTCTTTGTCGCAAGGCGCTGTTTTGATTCATGAAAAAGTAACCGGATATAAAAGAATGCTGACGGATATCTACCCCGAAGAAGGAACCAATATCGCCAGCCGTTACCATATACAGAAGGGCGATGCCCCGGAAGCATTGAAAAAATGTGAATATATCGTCCAAAAGCAATTCTCTTTGCCTCCTTCCGACCACCTCGCAATGGAGGTGCGTACGGCGCGCGCGGAAATCAGTTCAGACGGCCAGGTGCAGATCATGACGTCCTCTCAGTCACCCTATGCGGTGCGTCAGCAGATATCGGGCGCATTTATGATACCTGCCGGACAGATACAGGTGACAGTTCCCTTTATCGGCGGCGGGTTTGGGGGAAAATCTGCCGTCATGTTGGAAATACTGGCGTTTTTGGCTTCCAAAAGTGTAGGGGGCAAGGCGGTTCGCCTGATCATCACACGGGAGCAGGATATGGCCGCTCCGCCGAGCCGGATCGGGCTGGAGGCAGATATTACAATCGGCGCGGACAAAGATGGGAAGATCCAGGCGGCTCAGATGGTATTCCGCCTGGACTGCGGCGCGTATACCGACATTTCGCCGTATATGGCAAAGGCCATCGCGGCAGACTGCACTGGACCTTATCATATGGAACATGTGTTGTGCGATTCTCTGTGCGTGTATACCAATCATACTTATGCAACCGCTTACTGGAGCTTTGCGCATGAATCGTACACCTTCTGCATGGAGCGGGTGATCGATCTTTTGGCAAAGCGTTGTGGGTGGGACCCCCTGGAGTTCCGTTACCGCAACGCGATTCACGCAGGAAGCACCACCCCCACGCAGGTACCGTATACCGAAAGCCTGATCGGCGATTTGAGAAAATGCCTTAGTAGGGCAAGGCAGCTCTCGTTATGGGATGCCGGGAGCAGAACCGCAATCAAGCAGAATACGGTGAAAGCAAAGGGAATCGCCTGCTTTTGGAAGACCGAAAATCCCCCTACCGATGCTATTTCGGGGGCCACCGTCACCTTTAACACAGATGGGAGTGTCAATCTGGTTACCGGGGTTGTCGAGATGGGTTCCAATGGCCAGACCCATCTGGCTCAGATCCTCGCGGAAAAATTGGGTATCCCCTGCGAAAAGGTACACGTGGTGCTGAGCGTTGATACCCGTGCAGCTCCGGAGCATTGGAAAACGGTGGCGAGCCTGACCGAATATATGGCCGGGAAGGCTGTTTTGCGTGCTGCCGACGATCTGCTGCAGCAGCTTCGAAGCAACGGGTCACAGGTCTTTGGCTGCCCGATTTCAGACATCGAGGTGTCTCACGGGCGCGTTTATTCCATTCGGAATCCGGAGCGCTTCATCGAGTTCAAGGATATTGCGCAGGGGTATCAGGCGCCCGACGGCACGTCGATCGGCGAGCCGGTGCTGGGGAGGGGCGGAATGATGCTCAAGGGCCTCAGCATGCTCGATCCCCAAACGGGGAAAGGGAAAACGGGGCCTGCGTGGACGCTCGGCGCTCAGGTGGTGGAGGTCGAAGCGGACATCACGACCTTCAGCTATCGTATCCTCTCCGCTTTAACTGTGATGGATGTCGGGAAAGTGATCAACCCGGAATCGATGCGCTCCATGGTAGCGGGCGGAATGGCAATGGGAATGAGCATGGCAAGCCGGGAAGCCGCTTCTTATGACAGCCAGGGGGTACCGCAGGCGCCGACTCTGCGCACCTATAAGCTGATGCATATTGGGCAGGAGCCGGATTATCAGGTAGACTTTGTAGAAACGCCGCAGGACGATTCCCCCTATGGAATGCGCAGCTATGCCGAACATGGGCTTATTGCCATTCCGGCCGCGCTTGGGAACGCGCTGTCCAATGCGTTCGGGATAGAAGAGGTAACGCTGCCGCTGACTCCGGAAACGATATGGAAAGCATCACAGAGGGAGAAGCCATGATTCCATTTGATTTTGTTTATTGTCGTCCCGATACGCTGAACGAAGTGACAGACACATTCAAACGGTATCAAAGAGAAAATAAAAAGGCCATTTGCTATGGCGGCGGGTCTGAAATCATTACGATGTGCCGGGTAAGCAGCATTCATCCCGACGTGGTCGTCGATATCAAAAAGATTCCCGAATGCAGGGTTTTAGAAAAAGACGATTGCTTTTTGAATATCGGGGCGGCCTGCACGCTCAACCAGATCAAGGAATCAAAGCTGTTTCCTCTGCTGGGGCTTGCCTGCGGCCGGATCGCGGATCACACCAACCAATGCAGAATCACGTTGGGCGGGAATCTGTGCGGCACCATTATTTATCGTGAGACAAGCCTGCCGCTGCTGTTATCCGACGCAGAGGTGACCACCAGCGGGCCGGATGGAATCCGGCGAGTTCTTTTTCAGAACATCTTTGACGGCAGAGTCCGGCTAAAGGAGGGGGAATGGATCGCACAGGTGCATATTCCCGTGTGGGCACTGCAGGCGCGTCATGCCCATATCAAAAAGACCACCCAGGAAAAAATCGATTATCCGCTGGTCAATGTCACCGCGATCTGGAAGGATGACGTCCTGCGTACGGCGTTTTCCGGAATCTGCTCCCGGCCTTTCCGCAGCAGTCAGATAGAGGCTGTGCTGAACGATCATGGGCTCTCGCCCGAGATTCGCGCGGAAAAAGCGGCTGAATTATTGCCGGAGCCGCCTTATCATGACGTGGAAGGCTCGAGTGAGTACCGGGCCTTTGTATTCAGGAACACATTGTGCGAGTTGTTGGAGGCATGGCAGAATGATAGAGCTTGAGGGAAAAACAGTCATATCGCTCAACGTAAACGGGGATTCTCACGAGGTAATGGTGAGACCCTCCGACATCCTGCTGGATGTATTAAGGGAACAGCTGGGGCTGACCAGTGCGAAGGCCGGGTGCAAAAACGGCGACTGCGGCGCCTGCACGGTGATGGTCGACGGCTGGCCGGCAAAATCCTGTCTTATGCTGGCGGTGGAAGCTCAGGATAAAAAAATCACCACAGTGGAGGGGCTTGGCGGCAAAGCGGCCGTACAAAAAGCCTTTGTAGAGGCAAACGCATTTCAGTGCGGGTACTGCACCTCCGGGTTTTTAATGGTGTGTCATGCGTTGATGACGCAGCACCCTGTCATGCCGGACGAAATTGTCATAGAAGAATGGCTGCAGTCCAACCTGTGCCGCTGTACCAGCTATCAGGAGATCAGAAAAGCAGTTTATTTGATGTATGATTCTTTGCAGGCCGCTGACGTCTGAATCAGACACGCCGCTTCCCTACCCGCCAGCTGTTTTGATAGCGGCAAGGGACAGGAAAGAGCGGCATAAGACGAGATTTTCCGTTACTACACGATTCTGATACAAGTTTGGGGGATGCTTTGAGTATGCCGATTCATGAGGAGATGCTGAGTATCACGTATGCCTGGGCAATCGGGCTGGGAATTGTGGTGGGCACGATTGCGCGCGCCATCACGCTGGTGGTGGATTACCGTCAGACGCCAACCTATCCCGATGGCCAGTTTATCCATCTGTTTGCCGGGTTTATTGCCGCTGCGCTGGGGGCTGTCGCCATCCCCGCGCTGCTGGAAAAGGATTACGCGGCCTTTACCTTTCTGGCATTGGCGGTACAGCATTTTCGGGATATCCGCAAAATGGAGCAGGAGAGTTTAGATAACTTGGAGCTTTCCGGATACGCCCGCCGCGGGGACGCGTATATCGACGGGATTTCAAAAACCTATGAGGCGCGAAACTATATTTCGATGATTTCCTCCATGATCGCATCCTCCGTCGTGCTGTTGATGGAGAGCCTGCCGCGCGCGCTTGCGGTGATCACGGCCGCCGCGCTGGGGATGCTGTCGGTATTTTTGCTCAAGCAGTTTACGCGCGGAAAACGGGTGGGGGATATCTGTGTCGTTCAGCAGGGGAAGATTCAGATACAAGGCTCCAAATTATTTGTCGACGATGTTTACGTTACCGGTGCGGCAGGCTCGCCTGTAGCGCGGGAATTATTTCTCCAACAGGGACTGGGCGTTGTGATTACCCCCAAAAAAGAGCAGTTTCGCGCCACGTTGGAAAACGCCGGGCAGCGGCAGGCCATTTTGTATGAGGCGGCCAGCACCCTGGGTGTCAAGACGTATCAGTATGTCAAGCGCAGCGTGGAGCAGGATAAGATGGTGATCGCTCTGGTGCCGGTTGACCGCGATATCGGGCGGATGATAGCGGCGATCCAAAATACGCCCGTGTTGGAAAACAGCCGCAAGGTACGAAGGATCATGTCCCGTTAGAGATCAGGAAAGGAATGAGGAAAATGACAAACGACCCGCAGATTCTGGTGTACTTTACAAATCAGCCGGATCAAATTGTCGGCGGGGACCCGCTGTGCCTGCACATTCAGGATCAGGAGCAGCGCGAGCAGATGATTGTGGAAATGGCCAGGTTATTTGAAGCCGGTGTGGTTCATCTTCCGAACGGCGACGCAATGATTGTAATGGGCTTATGATCGAAAGGAAAGGATTGGCAAAAAACAATTTGACATTTTTCGCTCTCCGTTTTATTCTGTGAATGGGGTGAATGAAATGAAACAGGAATTAGAAGTGTTCTTTGACTATGCCTGCCCTTATTGCCTTCGGGCGCACGAGTATTTAACGGAGCTTATGCCGCAGTATCCTGACGTCAGCATCGTTTGGCGCCCCTGCGAAGCACACCCCAGGCCTGACCGATACGGCCTGCACAGCGACTTGTGTATACAGGGCTACTTCTTCGCTCGGGAAAACGGGGTCGATGTTTTGGCGTACCATGCTCGCATGTATCGGGCGGCTTTGAAAGACCGTATCGATATTGAGAGCATCGATGTGCTCACTGATTCCGTGCGCGATCTCGTCGATGCGGATGCTTTCCGGCTGGCGCTGCAGCAGGGGACTTACCAAAAGGCGCTGGCAGAGTCGAATCAGCTTGCGTTTGAGCGCTCCGGCGTGTGGGTCGTGCCGGCTTACCGGATGGAAGGCCGAAAAATAGATTCCGTTGAAAATATCGGTGTTTCCAAAGAACAGCTCCGGCGCTTTCTGGATCAGGCAAATGGATGAAATCCATGCGAGCGCGCAATAGAAGATTCCCTTAGAACAAAGAGGGAATTCCGTTTTTTACGTTCAAAAGACAGAATCTTGTTCTGATAGAACGGTTCCCCTTTGATTCGCTTTTTTCTTGACAAATGAAAAACAAGTGATATGATAAATGTAATTGAATACAAATCTTCAGGGCAGGGTGCGATTCCCTACCGGTGGTACAGCCCACGAGCCGCAAGGCATGATTCGGTGTAACTCCGAAGCCGACAGTATAGTCTGGATGAAAGAAGATAAATGGATACAGGATAACTGTGTGTATGAAATTTTGCTCTGGAATAGTTTTATTCCAGAGCTTTTTTATGTCATCACCGGTTGCTCTCTGTGCCGCAGAAATGCCCTGAACGATTTTGTTCAGGGCATTTCTGTTTTTGGAGGTGTGATATGACGGATACGGAATACATGAGCCTGGCCGTCGAACTTGCAAAAAAAGGCTGTGGATGGGTGAATCCCAATCCGATGGTGGGCGCGGTGATTGTAAGGGACGGTCAAATCATCGGGCAGGGGTATCACGAAAAGTACGGTGCGCTCCATGCGGAACGAAACGCGCTTGCGAGCTGTGAATCCTCTCCGGCTGGCGCCACGATCTATGTGACCCTTGAGCCATGCTGTCATTACGGGAAAACGCCGCCTTGTACCGACGCCATTCTGGAAAGCGGCATTCGCCGGGTGGTGATCGGGTCCCGCGACCCCAATCCGCAGGTTTCGGGGAAGGGGATTGCGATTCTGCGCTCCCACGGAATCGAGGTGACGGAAAACAGATTAAAAGACGAATGCGACGCGCTCAACCAGAGCTTCTTTCACTACATTCAAAAAGGGACGCCTTATGTGGTAATGAAGTACGCGATGACGCTGGATGGGAAAATCGCCACACATCAGGGTAAATCCCAATGGATTACCGGGGAAGCGGCGCGCCGGCGCGTTCATGAAGACCGGCACCGGTATTCTGCCATCATGGTGGGTGTCGGCACTGTTCTCGCGGATGATCCCCTCCTGACCTGCCGGATGGAAAACGGCAGAAATCCCCTGCGGATCATTTGCGATACCAGTCTGCGAACACCGCTGCAGGCGAGGCTCATCACATCGACAGCGATAGCCGGTACGCTCCTTGCCACAGCGGTAACCGACCGTGAAAAGCACCGGCCTTATCTGGAAGCGGGCTGCGACATTGCGGTGATCCCCGAAAAAGACGGCCGCATTGATTTAAACTGCCTGATGCGGGTGCTGGGTGAAAGAAAAATCGACAGTGTTTTGCTGGAAGGCGGCGGAACCTTGAACTGGTCTGCGCTGCAAAGCGGAATCGTGAACCGGGTTCAGGCTTACATTGCCCCCAAGCTGTTTGGTGGCAGCGCAAAGGCGCCGGTGGCGGGCCCCGGGGTCGATTCCCCGCAGGAGACTTTCCGGTTGGGCAAGCCGACGATCACACAGCTCGGGGAGGATATTTTATGGGAAAGCGAGGTGCTTGCATGTTCACAGGAATTATAGAGGAGGTCGGAAAAGTACAAAGCATCCGCAAGGGCAGGGATTCTGCCGCCGTCTCGATTGGTGCAAAAATGATTCTGGAGGGGATTCGCCTTGGGGACAGCATCGCGGTCAACGGCGTCTGTCTTACCGTCACCTCGTTTTCTCAAAGCGGCTTTACCGCCGATGTGATGCACGAAACCCTGACCCGTTCTTCTCTGGGGAGCCTGCGTGCGGGAAGTCCCGTCAATCTGGAACGGGCGATGCCCGCAAACGGCAGGTTCGGCGGGCATATTGTCTCGGGGCATATCGACGGCACCGGAACGATTTCCGCCATAACAAAGGACGATAACGCCGTTTGGTACACCGTGAAAACGGGCCCCCCTATTCTAAGGTACATCATTGAAAAAGGTTCGGCTGCCATCGACGGCGTCAGCCTGACGGTGGCGAAGGTTCATAACGATGGATTCAGCGTATCCATCATACCGCATACCGCGGCACAGACCATTCTGTCTGAAAAACGCATCGGCGACATCGTTAACCTGGAAAACGACTGTATTGCAAAATATGTGGAGCGGCTTCTGGGTTCCCAGTCGCCAAAGACGGCGATCACGACAGAATTTCTTGTGAAACACGGCTTTTAAGGAGGAAATAGCATGTTGGAGTACAGCACCATTGAAGAGGCTCTGGAAGAGCTTCGGCAGGGCAGAATCATTCTGGTTACCGATGATGAAGACCGCGAAAACGAGGGCGATTTTATTTGCGCCGCCGAGTTTGCCACTACGGAAAACGTAAACTTTATGGCGGTGCACGGCAAGGGCCTTATTTGTATGCCCATGAGCAAAGCGCTTTGCCAAAAGCTGCAGTTTCCCCAGATGGTCAGCGACAATAAAGATAACCATGAAACGGCGTTCACGGTTTCTGTCGACCACACGAGCACCACCACCGGGATTTCGGCCGCCGAGCGCAGCATCACCGCCATGAAATGCGTGGAGGAAAATGCAAAGCCGGAGGATTTCCGCCGCCCCGGCCATATGTTCCCGCTGACGGCAAAGAGAAACGGCGTTCTGGAACGGAATGGGCACACCGAAGCCACGGTGGATTTGATGCGGCTGGCCGGTTTGAAGGAATGTGGCCTGTGCTGTGAAATCATGCGGGAAGACGGAACCATGATGCGTACGCCGGAGCTGATGGAGCTGGCGGAAAAATGGGGTCTTAAAATGATCACCATCAAAGCCCTGCAGGAATACCGCAAAAGAAATGACAAGCTGGTTGAGCAGGTTGCCTGCGCATCCCTTCCCACAAAGTACGGTGATTTCAGAATTTACGGATACAGTAACAAGCTGAATGGCGAACACCATGTGGCGCTGGTAAAAGGGGAAATCGGCGACGGCAGGAACCTTTTGTGCCGTGTGCATTCCGAGTGCCTGACCGGCGACGCGTTCGGCTCTGAGCGCTGCGACTGCGGCCAGCAGTTCGCGGCGGCCATGGCGCAGATCGAGAAGGAAGGCCGCGGCATTCTGCTCTATATGCGTCAGGAGGGCCGCGGGATCGGGCTGATCAACAAGCTGCGCGCTTATGCGCTCCAGGATCAGGGGATGGATACGCTGGAGGCGAATCTTGCGCTGGGGTTTTCGGGGGATTTGCGGGAGTATTTCATCGGCGCGCAGATTCTGCGTGACCTTGGGGCGAAGACCCTGCGCCTGCTCACCAACAATCCGGATAAGGTCTATCAGCTTTCCGGCTTCGGGATGGAGATCGTACAGCGCGTTCCAATCCAGATGGACGCCACCGCACACGATCTGTTCTACCTGAAAACGAAGCAGGAAAAAATGGGCCATCTTTTGAACTTTTGATATTGAAATAAAGGAGAGTCAGGTATGAAAACATTTGAAGGAAAACTCGTATCCAGGAACATCCGCATCGGCATTGTCGCCGCCCGTTTCAATGAGTTTATCACAAGCAAGCTGCTGAGCGGTGCGCTGGATGGACTGAAACGCCATGAGGTCGGGGAGGGCAATATTGACATCGCCTGGGTCCCCGGAGCTTTTGAAATCCCGCTGATCGCCTCTAAGATGGCGAAAAGCGCGAAGTATGATGCCGTCATCTGCCTTGGCGCGGTCATCCGGGGCAGCACAAGCCATTACGACTATGTGTGCAGCGAGGTATCGAAGGGGATCGCCCATGTATCCCTGCACAGCGACATTCCCGTCATGTTCGGTGTGCTGACCACGGAAAATATTGAGCAGGCCATAGAACGGGCAGGTACAAAAGCGGGCAACAAAGGCTTTGACTGCGCTGTCGGCGCGATTGAAATGGTCAACCTGATTCGTGAAATCGAAGCGTAAAGCAAAACCAACTGGAACAGACCCATTCCGTTTGAATCAAAAAATAAAACAGGGCAGATGCTTTGCCTTTTTCATAATAGTAATCTTCTGCTTTGGAATCTCCAGAGGATAAAAAGTGAGCGCTTTTGGAATAGATCTCTATTGTTTCAGTCAATTCGTCGCAGGCAAAAGACAGATTCAACCCTTGCGTTTGAATTGCACGGCAGAATACAATGATTGGCTGGTAAGAATTTATCATGAAATAAAAATTTATTTGCGAATAAACAAATAATTTCTGGATTTTGGATAAGACTAAAAGCGTACTTTGATTTCAAAGGAGATTATTAGGATGAATACAAACGACAATTTAGAAAACACAAAGAAGCTCAATCAGCAGTCCCGCCAGAATGCGTCCAGCCAGAGTTCATCCGGCCAGAGCACTTCCAGCGTGAGCAGCATGAATTCCAAGGCTGAGCAGGAAGCACGCCAGCTGAACCAGCAGTCCCATCAGGGTTCGTCCGGCCAGAGCACTTCCAGCGTGAGCAGCATGAATTCCAAGGCTGAGCAGGAAGCTCGTCAGCTGAACCAGCAGTCCCACCAGGGCTCGTCCGGCCAGAGCACTTCCAGCGTGAGCAGCATGAATTCTGCGGCTGAGCAGGAAGCTCGTCAGCTGAACCAGCAGTCCCAACAGAGCTCGTCCAGCCAGAGCACTCCCAGCGTGAGCAGCATGAATTCCAAGGCTGAGCAGGAAGCACGCAAATTAAACCAGCAGTCCCATCAGGGCACATCCAACTGAATATTCTATGAAATGCCCCTGTCCGTATTCAAGCATTACGGACAGGGGCATTTCTATTTGTAAAACAGCCGCCGACGATAAAGGCGGAGCCCAAAGCTTTAGCGGGGAAAAGGGCAAAAAAACTCCTTTTGATGCTTCTGGCAGCTGCAGGGAAACATCAAAAGGAGGATATTCTAAGAGGAATGAATCCGGGTTCAGCACATACTCAATAGGGATACAAGCATATAGTTGTAGCAGTCCAGCTACTTTGCCAGCGCAAGAATCTGTTCGCAGATTTCTTCTTCCTTTTGCTGTACGCGCTCAAAGTCCATATGCGGGATGTAGTGCCCTTCCAGTTCATCATGCAGCTTTTTCGTTTGGGCAAGCGCTTTTAAGGCTTCGCCCAGCAGCGTATCAAATGTTTTGGAGTTGAACTCTGTCGCATCCTTCTGCGGTTCGGTCAGTGCGGGGTCGATATACTGCGTCAGATCCAGTATCGTCTGGCGGCGGTCTTTCAGCTCGAAGCCGTCTTTCTCAGAGAGAAACGCCAGCTTCAATTCCGGAATCAGCACATGCTCGATACGAGTTTCCGGCGTAAGCGGGGAGTAATACAGCTCTACGTCCAGCCCACGGAATATCGCCTCGTCGGTCACTTTTTTCAGCATTTCGTTCACGCCGACGCCCCACAGGCTCCGGATGGAATACACCTTGTCTGCGCTGTTCGCCAGCGATTCCAGATGATTGACAACACCCGATGGAGTGATGGCACTGGCAAACAGACGGCGGGTTTTACCCAGCCTGCCGGTTACCGCCACTTTCTCCAGTTCGCTGTCGATGATCCGCTGCGCCTGCAGAAGCGGGCCGGCTTTGTCCGTTGCGGATTCGAGCGTTTCCAAAATATCATCCATCAGGCATTTGGCCGCTGCAAGGTATTGATAGGCATGCTTGTATTGCCGCTTGATATCCGCGTTGATACGAATGATCTCATCGTGGTTCTGGCGGATAGCCTCCGCGTTCCAATACTCTCCCAAATTGATGATCTCGTCGACAGCGGCGGGGTATACCGGGTCAGTGACATGTGGGGCCGTGCCGTCGATGAGCGCTACGCCCAGCGCCGGAATCACCAAACAATCCAGTGAATCCGGGTCTGACGCGCAGTGCATGTACTCAAGATGGAATCCTTCCAGCGCCATCCGCTCGCCGATGCGCTTTAAAAAGGTAGATTTGCCCACGCCGGGGCCGCCTTTCAGACAATAGATACGCCTAGCCTTTGTCGGCGGCAATATATAAGCGAAATAAGAGAAAAAGCCTTGGCTGCTGTTGTTTCCGGGGAACATGTGACGAACCAGATTATCTGCCATAGTAGCACCTCGCAATACTTACAGTATGTGTATTTTTCCTTTATCATACTATGCATGGTCGGTATGCCCAGTACCTATATTCTGAAAAATAAATATCTCGGTGGATCGGGCTTTGACGATAGGCAGCGTCCGTTGTTTTACAGGATCAGCAGCGCTCTGCCACGCGGCTGTATGATTCGGCCAGTCAAAATTTGCATATTCAAAAACCGACAGGCAATAATAATGGCTGATCAGAAGTTCATGCAAAGGGTGAAATTTTAATATAGGATGTGATACTATGACAAACAGAGAAATCGGGAGACTCTTAAATTTGTTTGAAGTGGGGGAAGCAACGGGACACAATCTTATTTTATCCAAGAAAAGCCCTGTTGTTCACAAAGTGAGTGAAGAGAATATTCAGGAGCTTCTTGAAAAACATGTCATCTCTAAAATCAGAGAGGGGCAGGCCGGAGAAGATCAATACATGATCACGGAATTGGGACTGAGAGTCAGAAACGGGCAGGCAGAGGTTTAACTTCTGCCTGCCTGTTTTTTTAGCCGAAGAAGGATAAGCTGTGTTTTCTAAGGAATCTCCCCACCCCCCTGGGGCATATTGCTGACAGAAAGCGATTGATACACATAATACAACGTCATACGTGAACACTATCAGCATCAATGATTCTAAAAGGAGATGTCTGTCTATGAGTATTGTGGGAAAACCCCTTAACAATTATCAGAAATGTATCGACGCCTGCCTTCGCTGCTTTCAGGCGTGCCATGAATGCGCGGTCCTTTGCCTGCAGGAGCCAGATGTGGCACAAAGAACGAATCATATCGGCATGATGTTGGAATGTGCAGGTTTCTGCCAGGAAGCAGCCTGCCTGATGACCATGAATGCAAAGCATGCAAAAGAGATGTGCCAGCTGTGCGCCACGGTTTGCGGGGAATGCGCAACAGGCTGTGCTCAATTTAAGGACGAGCATTGTCAGCAATGCGCCGATGAATGCCGCAAATGTGCCGCGGAATGCAAGGCCATGTGAATGATGAATCGCTGATCAGATAAAAAGGAATCGTCACATGACGGTTCTTTTTTTATCTTCTGAACGATCACTCATCGGGTGGGGGATGTGCATTTTCCTGATTGACCAATTTGTGAAATTCCTTACAAAGAATTGATGAAAAGTGGAAATAGATTTCCTTCATTTTATTCATAAGTGTTGACAAGCCTGGGATAAAGTTGTAAAATTAGCACAATTAAATATTGAAAAATTCCGGTTGGGCAGATGTTCATCATGTATTGATATCTGTTTTCAAGATTTGTAGCTTAGGGTGGAGGCTTCGTAAGAAGCTCCACCCTTTTTTGTATTGAAAACAGTATGTCTGCATCAACGAGAAAAGGGGGGCTTCTGCTGGCTGGCGCTGACAATTTGTGTACATAACTCTTGTGACAGTGATTCCAAGATCAATGTTTTTGCTTTCCGCAGCATTCGAGACTGTTGCGGGAATTTTGCTGCCTTTCATTGATTTTGAATTCATTGTCGGGTAAAGAGTTTCTGTTCTCCATAGTTCGAAAGGAAAATGAAAAGGAGTGAACCCCCATGCAAAATATGTTTTGGGTTGGTTTCGTCGGATTTGTACTCGCTGTCTTTTTTGCTTACCTGCAAAGAAACCGGGTGATGAGTTATTCTGAGGGAACCGAGAAAATGCAAAAAATAGCCGCGTCGATCCGTGAAGGTGCGAACGCCTACTTAAAGCACCAGTATTCTACGGTTGCAAAGGTGTTTGTCGTGGTGTTCCTTGTCCTGTTGGCAATGGCCTTTGGCACCAACGGGCAAATGCTTTCTAAATTTACCCCCTTTGCCTTTTTAACGGGCGGTATCTGGTCGATGCTGGCAGGCTTTATCGGGATGAAAATCGCGACCAATGCCAACGCCCGTACCGCGCAGGCCGCCTCTGAAAGCCTGAACAAGGGCCTGCGCGTCGCGTTTTCCTCCGGTTCCGTCATGGGCTTTACCGTGGTGGGGTTGGGGATTCTGGATGTTTCCATCTGGTTCCATCTGCTGCACTATGGCTTTGGCATCACCGACGCCACTCAATTGGGCAATATCATGGTAATGAATGGTATGGGAGCTTCCTTTATGGCGCTGTTTGCCCGTGTAGGCGGCGGCATCTATACCAAGGCAGCCGATGTAGGCGCCGACCTGGTCGGCAAGGTTGAGGCCGGCATTCCGGAGGATGACCCCCGCAACCCCGCTACAATTGCCGATAATGTAGGCGATAACGTCGGCGACGTGGCCGGAATGGGTGCTGATCTGTACGAATCCTATGTGGGCTCTATTTTGGCGACGTTCGCGCTGGCCGCCGCTGCCGGCTATGGCTTTGAGGGGATGCTTCTGCCCATGCTGCTGGCGGTGTGCGGAATCGTATGCTCCATCATCGGTTCGTTCTTTGTCAAAACAAAGGAAGATGCGACCCAAAAGTCTTTGCTGACCTCGCTGCGTACCGGTACCTATCTGGCCGCCGGTCTGTCCGCGATTGCCGCGGCTCCTCTGACTTATTACACCGTTGGAAATTGGGGCGTTTACGTTGCCATTCTCTGCGGCCTGATCGGCGGCTGCGCCATCGGCTACTTCACAGAATATTATACCTCCGACACCTATAAGCCGACTCAGGAGCTGGCCGCCTCGTCCGAGACCGGCTCCGCCACGGTGATCATCGGCGGCTTTCTCTTTGGGAAGCGGGCTCCCGATTCCCCAGG
>OBZU01000056.1_pt1 | contig 92684 bp, 98 predicted proteins | sample 1495561 | NCBI WGS metagenome assembly OBZU01 (sample SAMEA2580250, study PRJEB22360) | human gut metagenome | biome: human gut; feature: human-associated habitat; material: faeces | place: Denmark | collected 2008/2010 | reverse complement strand
CGCCCCGGCCCAGCGCGGGGGCGGGCGCTGGGAAACATCCCCCCCCCAGCCGCTACCACTGCCTGAATCTGCACAGCGTGTTTCAAAAAGGTACAGTGGAGTTCCGGGCGTTCAACGGAGATTTGCACGCCGGGAAAATCAAGGCATACATCCAATTCTGCCTTGCCATGACTGCGCAGGCGCTTAACCAGCGGTCGGCAAGCCCTACCAAAACCCAGTCCAGCAACGAAAAATATACCTTTCGTGTGTGGCTTCTGCGCCTCGGCATGATTGGGGACGAGTTCAAAACCGCCCGCAAGCATCTGCTGGATCACTTGGAGGGCTGCATTGCGTGGAAAGATCCGGCGCAAGCGGAAAGGCAAAAAGAAAGGCTGCGGCAGAAGCGAGAGGCGGAGCTTTCACAGGCACAGGCGCCGCCAGAGGAAGCGGTGCCGGAACCCATGATGGAAGCGGAGGACGAACAGTCCTCCGCTTTTACTATGTCCATGTAGAAGGGAGAACGTATGAAAAACAAACTGTATATTGCCTACGGCAGCAATCTCAATCTACCGCAGATGGCGCACCGATGCCCATCCGCCAAGGTGGTGGGCGCATCCGAAATCAAGGATTATGCCCTTGTGTTTCGGGGCGGCCGAAACGGTGCCGTCGCCACCATCGAACCCTGCGAGGGCGCCTCCGTCCCTGTTCTGCTGTGGAAGATCACGTCCAAGGACGAGGCGGCGCTGGATCTTTACGAGGGCTTTCCCCGGTTCTATGACAAGGAAATCATGGAGTTGCCGCTGGACGGACAGACGGTATCCGCCATGGTCTATGTGATGACGCCGGGTCACCGGTTGGGGCACCCTTCAGATTATTACTACAACACCATCCGTGAGGGCTACAAAACCGCGGGGTTTGACACCGCTGTTCTGAAGCAGGCGGTGGACTATACCGAGCAGCTCATGGAGAGTGAGCCGGAGCCGGAACAGCAAAACCTGTTCGGCTTTGGCGGAATGAAATGGTGGTGACGGCATGGCAGATCCCGCAACCATCACAGCGGTTGCCAAAGCCGCCGCTGCCGCGCTCTCCGATGAGCGCATCCGAAAAACCATCGGCTGGGTGATCGCCGCCGTTCTGTCTCCGCTTATTTTGGTCGTCGTGCTGGTCTGCTCCTTGCTTTCCGGCACCACCAATCACAATAACACCGCTGTGGAGCTGTGCTTTCACGGCGGTGTGATTCCGGGGAGTATGCCTGCGGAGTACCGGGAATACATCGGGGATATGCGCCAGAGCTTCACCCTCATAGACGGTGCTATCGCCACCGTGAACGCAGAGATGGAGGATGGGGACAGCCTTGACGATGACCGGGTCAAGGCGATTTTTTATTCTCTGTTCTTCGGCGCAGCGTCCCCCTCCCGGCTGGAACACCGGCGCTATGTGGACTGCTTCGTGACCTACGAGGAACGCACCCGCACCGTGCAAAATGAGGACGGCACCACCTCGGAGGAAACCTACACCGTAGCTGTTCCCATTGCTTCGCTGCCCACAGTCTACAACAACATCCGCACGCTGTTCGGCAGAGCCATCACCTATGAGGATCAGGCCAACGCCAACGAAATCTATTACCGCGCCCGGTATGGCACTGGCGCACCCATGGAGGGGGACGGCTCCGGGCTTTGGGAGGACTGGTCACCGGATCAGATGGACGGTTTTTATTCCGATTTGCCTGTCGGTGAAGCGGGCGCGGAGGCTGTTCGGCTGGGGCTTTCCCGCCTTGGCGACCCGTATTCGCAGGAAAAGCGCGGACAGGGCAGCTACACCGACTGCAGCTATCTTGTGCAGTGGGTGTACAAAAAGCTGGGGGTAAATCTCCCCGGCACCGCTGCGGCGCAGGGAAAATACTGCGTGGACAACGGGCTGACCATTCCAAAATCCAGCCTTGCCCCCGGCGATTTGGTGTTTTGGAGCCACAAGCCCAACGGCCGCTTCATGAACATTACCCATGTTGGCATCTATGCCGGGGACAGCAAGGTGGTGGATGCATCCTCCTCCAAAGGACAGGTCGTCTACCGGGATTTATTTGATTCCGGCAAGCAGGTGCTGTACGCAAGGCCCTATGCCGAAGCGCCAGAAAGCTCCGCCTCCGGCTTAATTTCTCCACTGGGAAAGAGCTGGCGGTCCATGGTGACCTCAGAATTTGGCGGCAGGACGGACCCCATCACCGGACAGCAGGCAGGGCATTCCGGTCTTGACCTCGGCGCCGCCAAGGGCACCTCCATCCGTGCGGCCAAGGCAGGAACGGTGAAAACCGTGGTCTATGGCAGCACCGGCTACGGCTATTATCTCACCATTGACCACGGCGGGGGGCTGGTGACTTTATATGGTCACTGCTCTCAAATTCTCGTCCGTAAGGGGCAGACCGTCAAAGCCGGGGAAGTCGTTGCCAAGGTGGGTTCCACCGGGCGCAGCACCGGAAACCATCTGCACTTCGAGGTACGAGTGAACGGCGTGAAGCAGAATCCGAGAAATTATCTACCATAAATTTAAGAAGGAAGGGCTGATTTTATGCGTGAGAACAAGATTAAGGTACTCAAAATTGAGCCGGGGCAGGCACCCCAAGTCAAGAAAATCCAAAATGACCTTGCCAGCCTGCAGGCGGAGGTGGGCGGCCTGATTGAATGCATCCGCTTTCCAAACGGCTGTGTTGCCGTCTGCAATGAGGAAGGTAAATTAAACGGAATGCCGCCCAACAGGCGGCTGGGCGCAGACATTATCTGCGGTCCGTTTTTTCTCTGCGATACCACCTATGACGGTGAGTTTGCCTCTCTCAGCAAGAGTAAAATCGCGGAATACAGCCAGATTTTTGCTGACATTCCCAAATTCACCGGGCAGGAGCCGGAGCTGGAACCCGGCTTTACCTTTATGGGATTTCGATTTTAAGGAGGACGATCAGCATGAAAAAAGAAAGCATTACCATACAAATGGACGGCGAAAAGCTCCGTGCCGTCAAACGCTACATGGAGAAAAAGGACGCGGATCTCACACAGGAGCTCTGCGACCAACTCCAGCGTCTCTACGAAAAATTTGTCCCGGCCAGCGTGCGGGAATATATCGATGAGGGCAGTGAAGATGCCTCTGCTCCGGCGAAAAAGCAGAAGGAAAAAATCAAGCAGCCCACAGTAACACAACAGCGGGAGGTGCAGTGATGGCTGAAAAAGCTTCGTCAGAACGGCATGATCCGGCACCGACAACAACCGCTCGTCTCTCAGAAAAAGACCTTTCCTTCTCCGATGAAATCGTGGAAATGGATGGACGCCTCAACTTTTATATCAACACCGATTTCGATGTGGATGAGGTCTTCGGCACCAACGTACAAACGCTCGACAATGATGACTGGCTCAATGTGTATGCCAATTTTGACATGGAGTCCCGGCAGGTCTGCGATACACTAGACATTGAGCTGCACCGCTGGGATGGAGGTGAGGAAACCCTTAGCTATTCCTTGAACGCTGCGGAAAAGGCAATGATTTATGCCAAGATGGATGCTTATTGCCGGGAGCAAAACGAAATCTCCCTGCCAGAGTATTGCGATGCGTTTTTGCAGGAGCAAAACCTCACGCAAGCTCCAAGTATGGGATAAGCGCACCGTTTCCCCAGCGTTGCCCCCTGTTCGCCCCTGTGTAACCTTTTGACTGACGGGGTGGCATCCATGCACCTATCCTGCCCTAAACAGCAACGTGAGGGCTTTGTACCGAGCGTTGGAAAAAGGCTCTCTGCACCCCAAATACCGCTACGCCTACGGTCGAAAAAAGAGCAGGATAAAGGCGGGTGGTCGCAAGCGCCCTCCCGCCGTCCACTTCGCCCAGCAGTGCTGGACGTTTTTTACACCTTCCCGTGAGGTGGTCGGATTGGGGAATTGTCACGGTCAGGGTGGTCGGAATCTGCGAAAACGCAGTGACACAAAGGATTTTATACGGTCACCTCACAGGTGAACACCCACAAAAATGGAGGTTTTACCATGAAAAACAACAAGGAACGAACGGCGGTCTGGCTGTACCCCGAAACCATGGAACGGCTGGACGGCTGGCTGAATCAGGACAACTGCAAAAGTCGCAGTGAGTTTATCGAAAAGGCGCTCTGCTTTTACATGGGCTACCTTGGAACGGAGGACACCTCCTCCTATCTTTCCAAGGCCCTGCTTTCTTCCATGGAGGGAACGCTGCAGAAAACCGAGAACCGGGTGGCAAGCAATCTGTTTCGCCTCTCGGTGGAAATTAGTATGATGATGCATCTGCTGGCAACTACGCTGGAGGTTACCGATGAGGAACTGCACCGGCTTCGCGGCCGGTGCGTTGCCGAGGTGAAAAAGACCAAAGGGAAAATTCGTCTGGATGATGCGGTGGAGTTCCAGAACGGCGCCGAGGCTGAAGAATAATGGCGCGGATCATTCTCAAGGTTCCCTATCTCAAGGGCGGGGAAAAGACCGCCGCCCATTTAAATAACCTCGTCAAATACATTGCCACCCGTGACGGTGTGGAAAAAATGGAGAGTGCCCACCGGCTCTGGCATTCCACCAAAAAGCAACAGGAGCTGATCGCGCAGATACTACGGGAGTTTCCTGATACCAAGGATTTATTTGAATACGAGGATTACTGTAAGAATCCTAACCGTGGAAATGCCTCGGAGTTTATCTCCATTGCGCTGGAACAGAACCTTGATCAAATCAGCGGCCGGGAAAAATATCTGGATTACATCGCAAACCGTCCCCGCGTCGAAAAGTTCGACAGTCATGGTCTGTTCACCGCCGGGGATGCGCCGCTGGTCTTAGCGCAGGTTGCTGACGAAGTGGCCTCCCACACCGGCAATGTCTGGGCGCCGATTATTTCCCTGCGCCGTGAGGATGCCACCCGGCTGGGCTATGACAACGCCCGTGCATGGAAAGCGCTGCTTTCCTCCAAAGCGATGGAACTTGCGGAGAATCTGAAAATACATCCGGACCACCTGAAATGGTACGCCGCATTTCATAATGAATCGCACCACCCGCATGTTCACATGGTCTGCTACAGTACAAATCCGCAGGAGGGCTACCTTACCAAGCAGGGCATCCGTAAAATGAAATCCGCTCTGGCAAATGAGATTTTCCGGCAGGAGCTGATTCCGCTCTACGGAGAAAAGTCCCAGCGGCGGGATGATGTAAAGCAGCAGGCCGCCGAAGCCATGGGAGAGCTGATTCGCCAGATGAAGGGCGGCGCGTTGGTCAGTGAGCGCATGGAACAGCTCCTCACCCATCTGGCGGAGCGTCTGAAAACGGTCAGCGGCAAAAAACGGTACGGCTACCTGAAAGCTGACCTGAAAAATGTGGTGGATGAAATCGTGGATGAGCTTGCCAAGGACAGCCGCATTGCCGAAGCCTACCGCCTGTGGTGGGAGGTCAGGGGCAGGATTGAGTCCGTCTACACCGAAACACCCTCCGAGCCGCCGCCCCTTTCCCGCTGCGAGGATTTCAAACCCATCCGCAATAGGGTCATTCAGGAGGCATTAAACCTTGGCAGCGGTACGATGACCTTTGAGGAACCGGCCTCTGTGGAAACCGCTCTGCCGGACGCCACCCCGGATGACGATACACCCGCCGTGGAGTCTGCCCCGGATAACACACCCGCCGAACCGGAGGATGCTTCCGAACCGCCGCCCGCTCAGTCCTTCAGCAGTGGGGAGAAAGCCCCCACCTCATGGTGGACGGAGGAATACAAGCTGGCAAAGCAACATCTGCATGGCGATGAGGATGCCGGAATCCCGCAGAATTTTGAAAAAGCCCGTGAACTTTTCCTCGCAGAAGCGGATAAAGAGAATCCCCTGGCACTCTATGATCTTGGTCGTATGACCGCCGACGGGCTTGGGTGCGAAGCGAACGCCGATGCAGCCTATGGCTGGTACGAAAAAGCCCTTGCGGTGTTTCATGCTGCCGAGGAAGAAAAGCCTTGGAAGTACACCGAGTACCGCATCGGCAAAATGGTCGCCGCAGGGCTTGGCACAGAGCAGGACTATTTACAAGCGGCGGACTGGCTCACTCTTTCTGCAAACGAGAAGTACAAATATGCGCAGTATTCCCTCGGCGGTCTGTATTACCACGGCAAGGGCGTGGAGCAGAATCATGAAATCGCCTTTGCCCTCTACACCCGCTCGGCGGACCAGAGCTTTCCCTATGCCAACTTTGAGCTTGGTAAAATGCTGCGGGACGGCATCGGTTGCGAAAAAAACAGTGTGGAAGCTGACCGGCGTTTCAAGGAAGCCTTTCTCGGCTTTGTCTTTCTGGAGGAAAAAGGGCACGACGATAAGCTCCAGTACCGGCTGGGATGGATGCTTCTGAACGGCGTCGGCACGGAAATGAATGAGACAAAAGCAAAGGAATACTTTGAAAAGGCGGCAACGGTGGGAAATCCCTTTGCCTGCTACCAGCTTGCCAAGCTCATTCTCTCCGATGAAAAAATACAACCGCAAGAGGTAGAAAAGGCCCTTGGCTATCTCAGGAAAGCGGTGGAGGCTGAAAACCCCTATGCCGCATATTTTCTCGGCAAGCTCTATGAAAAGGGAGAGCACGTTCCGAAAAACATCTCCGAGGCAGTACGGCTCTATACCCTGTCGGCAGAGTGGGACAACGATTTTGCCGCATACCGGCTCGGCAAGCTGTACCTTGGCGGCGAGGGCGTCCTCAAAGATGTGGAAGCCGCAATCCGCTGGCTGACCTTTGCCGCCGACCGAAAGAATCCATTTGCCGAATATGCCCTCGGCATTCTCTATCTCAAGGGAGAGGATGTTCCGAAGAATGTGTCCAAGGCATTGGAATACCTGAAACGCTCCGCCGCACAGGGAAATCAGTTCGCACAATACCGGTTGGGCAAGGTTTACCTCATGGGAGAAGATGTGCAAAAGGACATTACGGCCGCCCTGCAATTTCTGACGGCTGCCGCTGAACAGGGCAATCAATATGCGCAGTACACTCTCGGAAAACTGTACCTGATGGAAAAAGACATTCCCAAGGACAAGGAAGCCGCTGTCCGGTGGTTTACCCTCTCGGCGGCGCAGGGCAATGTTTACGCGCAGTTTTTCCTTGACCATATAGATGAGTTCAAAGACCCCTCCGTCCTGCTGGCGGGCACACGGCTCCTGCATCACATGAGCCGTGTGTTTGCAGACAACGCGCCGCCTCTGAAACCGCCCGGACAGCGCGCCGACCGCAAGCTCCTGCGCAAACTCCGGGAGAAGAAGCAGGCGCAGGGCCATGCGCGGGACGACTACGAACAGACCATGTCACTCTAAAAATGATTGGAGGATACCCGTGAAAAAGCAGAAAAAGAAAACCGGGCGGATACCTATTCAGAAAAACCGGTACCCAAAGCAATGCCGTCCTGTAAAAAGGGCGGCATTTTTTCATCAAATCGGCAATCGCCATAGTTAGGAGGTGCTCTATGGGTGTGTATGTGCATTTTACGGATGAACAGAAATACCGTGCCAACAATGTGGAGCTGGCAGACTTTCTCCAGCGGCGCGGGGAAAAGCTCCTGCCCAGCGGACGGGATAAGCGGCTGGCCTCCGACCACAGCATCACCGTCCGGGGAAACGAGTGGTACGACCACTCCGCAGAGAGCGGCGGCTATGCCATTGATTTCGTGCGGAAGTTCTACGGCTGCTCTTACCCCGAAGCCGTGACCCTGCTGCTGGGCGGTGAGCAGAGCGAGATCTACAGACCGGCGCAGGCAAAGAAAGAGGAACCGAAAAAGCCCTTTGCGCTCCCACCGGCCCACACGGATATGCGCCGTGTCTATGCCTATCTGGTAAAAACCCGGCGCATCGGCCGGGAGGTGGTCAGCTTCTTTGCAAAGCAGAAACTTCTCTACGAAAGCTGCGAAAAATCTCAGGATGGGACAAAGGAATACCACAACGCGGTGTTTGTGGGCTTGGATGAAAACGGTGTTGCCCGCCATGCCCACAAGCGCGGAATTTACACCTTGGGGCAGGCGTACAAAGGGAATGTAGACGGTTGCAATCCCCGCCACAGCTTTCACTGGCTTGGCGAAAGTGAGCATCTGTATGTTTTTGAAGCGCCGGTGGATCTACTATCGTTTATCACCCTGCATCCGCAGGACTGGCAGCGGCACAGCTATGTGTCCCTCTGCGGTATCGGCGGTCAGGCGATGGTGTGGATGCTGGAGCAGTATCCGCATCTCCGACAAGTGTCGCTATGTCTGGACAACGATGAAGCCGGGCACAAGGCCAGCGAGCGGCTGAACCAGCAGCTTGCGGAACAGGGCTATGAATCGAAGCGACTCATGTCTCAAGGGAAGGACTGGAATGATGATTTAACGGAAGCGGTGCAACAAATGCAGAGCGGTTTTGAAATGCGGATGGCTTAGAAAAAAGGCAGTTCTAAATGGCACTGCCTAAACTATTTTTTCCCGTTTTCATCTTCCGTTATTTCCTCCAGTATCTCGGAGCAGAGCCCGACGCACTCATTGCAGATTGCTTCATGGGTACCGGCAATGATGCGTTCAACCTCCTGCTGACCCTTGCCGCAGAAGCTGCAGTGAATATCCTCGCCATGCTCTTCATACCGGGCGTCATCATATTTTTTGATACGCTCTATTTGTCGTTTCAGCGGCCTTATGTCCTGCAGAAGCGACCACACGCAATCATAATGCACCACGCAGTTCTGGTCAAAGTATTCCGCTTCCAGCCACGGAAATTTTTCCAACCGCATCTTGTAGCGGCTTGCCATTGTTGAGAATCCAACCTTTTTAATGGTGCGCTGGAAAAGAATAAATTTCAGCAGCAGCGCATCCCGAAGCGTTTCATCCGCCAGCATTGACTCATAGCTTTCGATGCTGCCTTGAGCCGCACATTTTTGAATGGAGGATAGCTGCTCCGTGAGCTGTTTATAGAGAAACAGATGATAATCCAATTTGCTGTCAAGCAGTAATAATTCCTTGTCCATTATATGTCCCCTTTATCGATAAACATGGTTTTTATGGATTTATTTTACCACTAAATTGACTGTGAAGAAAGGAGTTTCCCATGCAATCCCAAGTCTACATCTTAATCGCAGCGGCCGCCGTGATGTTTCTCATCATCGGCGGCCTTTCTCTTTTGGCTCATTATTACACACTCAATGGGATCAAATCCCGCACAGTGGGCGACGGCCAACATGGAACGGCGCGCTTTGCCACCAAGCAGGAAATCAAAAGCATTTACAAACACATTCCCTTTCAGGCGGAGCTGTGGCGGAAGGGTCAATGCCTCCCTGCCACAGATGAGCAGGGTATCATCCTCGGCAGCATGGGAGCAAAGAACAAGGTCACGGCGCTGGTGGATACCGACGATGTTCACTGCCTCATGATCGGCGCATCCGGCGTGGGTAAGACAGCGTTTTTCCTGTACCCCAATCTGGAATATGCCTGCGCCAGCGGCATGAGCTTTCTGACCACCGACACCAAGGGGGACCTGTTCCGCAACTACGGCGGCATTGCCCGTGACTATTACGGCTACCATGTGGCTGTCATTGACCTTCGAAATCCCACCCGTTCCGACGGCAACAATATGCTCCAGCTGGTCAACACCTACATGGATGCCTACCTTGCCGATGAAAACAACCTTGTGGCAAAGGCCAAAGCGGAGAAATACGCAAAAATCATCTCCAAAACCATCATCAACGCCAGCGGCGAGAACTATGGGCAAAATCAGTTTTTCTATGATGCCGCCGAGGGACTTCTGTCCTCCATCATTCTGCTGGTTGCGGAATATCTGCCGCCCACCAAAGTAGACGGGAAAAAGGTGGACTGCCGCCATATCATCAGCGTGTTCAAGCTGGTGCAGGATTTGCTGGCCCCCAGTAAGGTAAAGGGCAAAAGTCAGTTCCAGCTCCTCATGGAAAAGCTGCCGCCCGACCACAAGGCCCGCTGGTTTGCGGGAGCCGCCCTCAATTCCGCGGAACAGGCCATGGCGTCGGTACTCTCTACCGTGCTGTCCCGCCTGAATGCCTTTCTCGACTCTGAAATGGAGCAGATACTCTGCTTTGATACAGCCATTGATGCGGAGAAATTCTGCAATGAAAAATCCGCGCTGTTTGTGGTCCTGCCCGAAGAAGATTTGACCAAATATTTTATGGTCAGCTTAATGATTCAGCAGCTCTACCGGGAAATCCTCGCTGTGGCGGATGAAAACGGCGGTAAGCTGAAAAACCGGGTGATGTTCTACTGTGACGAGCTGGGTACACTGCCTGCCATTGAATCGCTGGAGCTGATTTTTTCGGCCAGCCGATCCCGCCGTCTTTCCATGATCCCCATTATCCAGTCCTTTGGTCAGCTTGAAAAAAATTACGGCAAGGAGGGTTCGGAAATTATCGTGGACAACTGCCAGGATACCATCTTCGGCGGATTCGCGCCAAACAGCCAGACTGCCGAGGTGCTGAGTAAGGCGCTGGGCAGCCGTACCGTTATGAGTGGCAGTATCAGCCGTGGCAAAAATGATCCCAGCCAGTCCTTACAGATGATGGAGCGTCCTCTCATGACGCCGGACGAACTGAAATCCATTCCCAAAGGAAACTTTGTCGTCATGAAAACCGGTACTCATCCCATGAGGACAAGACTGCGGCTGTTTCTGGATTGGGGCATCCGCTTCGGAAAGCCCTATACCGTGGCGGAAAAGGCGAACCGCAAAGTAGTGTACGCCGACAAGCAGACGCTGGAGGAAAACATCGTCCGCAAGCACACAGCCTGCCTGATGGTGGATGAGGAAACCGGGGAGCTCCTTGAACTGCCCACCGGCACCGGAGCACTCCATACACCCGTGGCGGAACCGCCCGCAGAGCCACAGAAGCGGCGCAGCCACCTCAGAACGTAAAGGAGCCGATGAACCATGAGCTACTTTAACCACATTTATTCTGCCCCGCCCGATGAGCTCCCCCATCGGGCGAGGGCGGTTTATATTTACCTCCGTGACCGTGCGGGAAAAGGTTCGGATTGCTGGCCTGCGGTCAAGACCATAGCCGCCGACTTGCAGCTCTCCCGCAGCACCGTCAAGCGCGCCCTGAATGATTTGGTGAAGGAAGGGCTTATTGAAAAGGAATCTCGCTACCGGGAGAATGGCAGCAATACCAGCAACCGGCTGATTCTGAAAAAATAGCCCAACTGTAAAAAAGGCGAAAAGACGGATTTCCCGCCAAGGGGATACTCCGTCTGCGAGCTGAACCGAGGTGCGGTTCATGATGGACCCACCAGAACCTCTCACTCTAAGAATATTTATTACAGAAAAAGAACAAACTCATTGTAGGGTTATAGCATATATAAAAATATGCTATTGCTCGCTATTAAAAAACAACATCGGAGTAATATAATAACATATATTCTTGTAGTGTATTGCCCACGGTCGGAGGTGAGAAGATGGATCGAAAGGCACTTGGTATGCGATTGGCCGCCGTGAGAAAAGAGTCCGATTATACCTCGGAAAGACTGGCTCAGGAGTGCGATATCAGCGCCGTATATATCAGGCAGATTGAGGCTGGGAAATATCAGCCCAGCATTTCAACACTGATTAAATTCGGGAATGTCCTTCACCGCTCCCTTGATTATTTTGTGCAGGACAGCATAGAGTGGAATGAGCTGAATACACTGACTGGAATTGCTGAAAAGTGTAAGCACCTAAATCCTGAACAGATCAAAATGGTGGAGCGGATGATAGACGCAATGTATGAGCCTGAAAAGAAATCCTGACAAGGTAGAAAAAGAATCTCAGTGATGAGGTTCTTTTTTTCTGTTCGATGAAGTGTCGGTTCTTTCCCCTTGCTATTCGTAAGGTTGTAGAATATATTTGTATATGCTATATACCTACAAAAAGCAAGGAGAAGATGATCATGACAACAAAAGAAAAAACCAAGCTGATTAAACAGGCAGGAAAGCTCTATACCCTGGGATTGACCGTGGAAAAGCGCAGAGAAAAGCTGCGGCGGTTGGCAGAGAGAAACATACCCTACGATTCGCCGCAGATGGAAGCAGTTAGAACAGGAGCATTTAAAATACAGATCACAGTTTTATGAAAAAGGATGATGATCAATTAGTACATTCGCGGAGGTAAAAGGGACAAAGGCAATAGCAGCTTGAACAAAGTAAAGGCCTATGTCTATAGACAGAGCAGCTATATGCGCCCCGACAAAACTTGCTCAAAGACAGTGCTGCGATAATCCCGTTTTGCTGCGCCTATCCCGAAGCAAAACTTCTGGACAGATGGTGAAGATTCAAGGTTTATAAAAAATAACCAAATTTCAAATTATCATTGACAATTGAGTATTGACTCAATTATAATAAGAATATAGTTGAGTCAATACTCAATTAAGATTTCGAAGGGAGGGTTATTTATGTCTGTCAGAAGCGATGTTTGCGATTGTGATGTTATACATGAAGAAATCGTAAACGCAGTTAAAATAAAAATGCTTTCAGATGACACTTTTAATACTTTGACAAAATTTTTGAAAGTCGTGGGGGATAGCACAAGGGTTAGAATTTTATGGGCATTAGATGCCAATGAAATGTGTGTCTGTGACTTAGCTGTTTTGCTTGGCATGACAAAATCTGCTATATCACATCAGTTACGCACATTGAGAAGAGAAAATCTTGTAAAATTCAGGAAAGACGGCAAGATTGCTTATTATTCTCTCACAGATGATCATGTGAAAATCGTTTTGGAACAAAGCATAAGCCATGTAACAGAATAAAATTTAATTACAGGAGGAAAACTACGATGAAAAAGTCATTCAGATTGGAAGGGTTGGACTGCGCGAACTGCGCGGCGAAAATCGAAAAGGAAGTCAAGGCGTTGGACGGTGTAACGGACGTAACAGTAAACGCTATGACGGCTAAGATGGTTCTTGAGGCTGACGACGGGAAAATGGACGAAATTATTAAGACCGCCGAAAAAATCGTCAAGAAGCATGAACCTCATGTTGTCATGAAAAAGGCGTAACACTCACGACCAAGCATTTCCGGCTTTTGGCATAACGCAACGAGTCGTTATGCCAAAAGCAAAGGTATTTCAGAGAACTAAATTTTTTTGCATTAACAGTTGAGTGCATGCTCAATCATGCTCGTCCCCTTATCTAAGGAGGAGAAAGGAGTTCAACATGAACAAGAAACTTGTAAAAATTATCATAGCCGCAGTCATTTTTGCAATCGGGCTGCTGGTTAAAACAGACATCCTTTGGCTTAAACCCGCTATCTTTATTGCCAGCTATATCGTAGTCGGAACCGATGTAGTGGTAAAGGCTATCAAGAATATCTTTCAAGGCCAGGTTTTTCAGGAAAGCTTTTTAATGACTGTAGCGACCGTTGGCGCGCTTATTATTGGGGAATATCCCGAAGCTGTTGCCGTTATGCTGTTTTATCAGGTTGGCGAGTATTTTCAAAGCTATGCCGTTGCTAAGTCCCGGAAGTCTATCGCAAGCCTGATGGATATACGCCCCGATTACGCAAATGTGAAAAAGGGCGACGAATTGATCAAGACCGACCCGGACGAGGTGGCGATTGGCGATACTATCGTTGTCCGCGCAGGTGAAAGAATCCCGTTGGATGGCAAAGTGCTGGACGGCAATTCAATGATCGACACCTCTGCGCTGACCGGAGAATCCGTTCCGCGCGAAGCCGGCGTCGGCTCGGATGTTTTAAGCGGCTGTATCAATGTGAACGGTGTTCTGACGATTGAGGTCACAAAAGAATTTGGCGAATCGACTGTCAGTAAAATACTTGACCTCGTTGAAAACGCCAGCAGCAAAAAGGCAAACACCGAAAACTTCATTACAAAATTTGCGCGGGTTTATACCCCAATCGTTATGGCTGCCGCGCTTCTAATTGCGATCATCCCGCCGCTGGTAATATCCGACGCTACCTTTGGCGACTGGATATACAGGGCATTGACATTCTTGGTTGTTTCCTGCCCATGCGCGTTGGTTGTTTCCATACCGCTCTCCTTCTTTGGCGGCATTGGCGGTGCGTCAAGGCGCGGTGTTCTTGTCAAAGGCAGTAACTATTTGGAAGCATTGGCGCAGACTGAAATCGTTGTGTTTGACAAAACAGGAACCCTTACAAAAGGTGTGTTCAAGGTTCAAAAGATAAACGCTGTCGGCATTTCCGAAGAAGAATTGCTGGAGCTTACCGCTTATGTTGAGAGTTATTCCAATCATCCCATTTCGCTCTCGTTGAAAGCGGCCTACGGGAAAGATATCGACAATGAAAAAATTATTGATGTTGAGGAAATCGCGGGCCACGGCGTCAGCGCAACGGTTCATGGCCGTAAAGTTTTTGCCGGTAACGTCAAGTTAATGCAAAAAATCGGTGTTGAATATTCGCGGGATGAGATTATAGGAACAACCGTACACGTTGCCATTGACGGTCAATATGCCGGATATATCGTAATTGCCGATGAGGTTAAGGAAGATGCGGCAGAAGCGATAAGGCTGCTCAAAAAAGCAAACATCCATCAGACTGTGATGCTGACGGGCGATGCGAAAAGCGTGGGTGAGAAGGTCGGCAAAGAATTAGGGCTGGATAAGGTCTACACAGAACTGCTTCCCGGAGATAAAGTGGAAAAGGTGGAGGAACTGCTGGCGCAGGCGAAAAAATCGGCAAATGGAAAGCTGGCTTTTGTAGGCGACGGCATTAACGACGCGCCTGTTTTAGCCCGTGCCGACATAGGCATTGCGATGGGCGGATTGGGTTCCGACGCGGCCATCGAAGCCGCCGACGTCGTAATTATGACCGACGAGCCGTCCAAGCTGGCAACAGCAATGAAGATATCTCAGAAGACGCTCCGAATCGCAAAGCAAAACATATGGCTTGCTTTGTCGATAAAATCCATTGTGCTTGTACTCAGCGCGGTTGGGATCGCTACTATGTGGGAAGCCGTGTTTGCGGATGTTGGCGTGACGATCATTGCAGTGCTGAACTCCTTCCGCGCGTTGAATACAAAGAATTTATAATCAGGACGAAAGCCTGTTAAATGGAGGGCGAGGACAAAACAAAACGGTTCGCTGTCACGCTGGACAGCAGACAACAACATACTTTCGCAGCATCCGGCGGGTATTCGTGCAGATGGTAGTGCGCTTGTAGGTGTTTCAGACGCTGATCGCCGAACATCAGTACCTGGCGATATTACTCCGGCAACAAAGCACTGACGGGCTAGCAGGACATCGGCAGTGAAACCAGCAAAAAACGGTATTACTTTGACGCAAACGCCGTGATGATATCCGGCAAGTGGCTTCTGAGCGAAGGTAAGTGGTATTAAATCGATAGTTATGAGGTGGATGAAAAAGGCGTAAGAACAACAAAGTAAGAACAACAAATAAATAAAGCCAAGGGCAAACCCGCTGAAAACCGGGGGCGCAAAGCCGAGGGTCTAAGACGTTTTGGAACGTTATGATAGCCTGGCTGCCAAAAACCGCGCAGGGCGTGCCCTCTCCAACAGAGGGCACGCCCTTGCTCCCTTTTACGGCTTTTGACGGATTATTTGGATATCGGGATACCGGCTTTCGCCTGCCACGGAAGAAAGAGGTATCTCTATGAGTAATAACAGCTACCCTCCCGCACGGAGGTGTAGATAAAGACGGCGCAATCTATCTATTCCTTACTCTACATACACAATTTCATAAGTCTACTTTAAAAAAGTCAGTATTTTGCCAAGGGCAATCTACTGACTTTTTTTATTCGACAAGAAAACCGCTACAGCGACGTGAATTTACAGAATTTAACAATCTGTTTTTATATATAACAGCTATCGTTCCACGCTGCCGTTCCCCTCCGCTTCTGACATTTTGACTCACCATCAAAATTTCAGAAAACGGAGGACAAGCCATATGGCAGAGAAAAAAGAGTATCGAATCAAGGTGCAGGGTCAGCTTGTACCGGTTAGTGAAGAAGTCTATTTTACCTATCACCGCATGAAGCGTCGTGAAACCTATCTGGAGGAAAGGGATACGGCAAACGGCGTCTTTTATTACAGTGCCATGGATACGGCGGAAACTACAGGTGAGGATGGGATTCCGGACCTTGTCTCTCCCCGTGTGGAGGATGTGGTCATGGACAAGCTCATAACGGAAGAGCTCCACAGGTGCCTCGCACAGCTTTCTAAGGAGGAACAGGCTTTAATCTTTGCCCTGTACTTTCAAGGAAAATCTCAGTCGGAATTGGAGCGGGAAACCGGTATCAAGCAACAAACTATCAGCTACCGTGAACGACAGATTCGGCTGAAGCTCAAAAAAATGATAGAAAAGTAAAAATATTTTTTGTAGACCCCCTCACGAAATCGGCTTAGTAGTGAGGGGGTTTTTCTATTCACCCTCATTGCTCTTTGAAAATTTCATATCCGACGACCTGAATACGTTAGCTGACGGACCCCAAAAGGGAAAGCGACTTCGGAGGATGCGCCAAGACCACCTGTAGGACGGCGATGAGAACATGAAAGCGACCATATTCCTTTTATTCTGTTCATGGTTTCTCATTTTCCAACCTATCAAAGACGGCCAAATAAGGTGCAGAGCGGTACCCATCCGACCGAAAAGCGGGCTGTGGCAGCCTGTCTCGCAATGATCCCGTCAGCCTATATTGATACTTCTGTCCAGTCACAGCCCCCCCTTGACCGGGGGACCACGCAATGAGGGCAGCCAGCGGAGATCCCGGTGGAGGTGAGATTCCTATGATGCGGTGAAGCCAGCCGCAGTTCAGGCCGTCGCCTTTTGAGTCCTGCGCAGCAGGATTCTGGTGCTTGGGGAGTAGTGTCAAATTAAGCACAGCAAGAAATCTTAATGTCAGAAGCAATGGGGATCGCCCTGCCTGCGGAGGCTCTCACAGCGAAGCAGATCATACAGGGCGGTCCCTATTTTTGTGCCATTAAGAAACCAAATAATGTCAAACAAGGGAGGTGCAAATTTGAACGCTAACATGCAAACCATCAGCCGAGGCGATATTTTTTATGCCGATTTAAGCCCCGTTATCGGCTCGGAACAAGGGGGCATCCGTCCCGTACTTATCCTGCAAAACGATGTAGGCAACCGCCATAGCCCCACCACCATCGTCTGCGCCATCACTGGCAAGCCCAAAAAGCCTCTGCCCACCCACACGGCCATCGCAGGAACAGGCGGATTATCCAGAGAGTCATTTGCACTTCTGGAGCAGATACGCACCATCGACCGGGTAAGGCTCAAGGAACGGATTGGCAGGCTGGATATGCGGGAAATGAAAAAAATTGACGAAGCACTGGCAATCAGCGTCGGACTTGAACCGGCGTTTTTTTATGAGGGAGGAATACACCATGACACATTCACAGGTATCCGATAATCTGATGTACGCTGCCGCCCTGCAGCAGCTCGAACGGCTTGCAGCCGTCAAGGGCATGACGGACAAGGAACTTGAACAGGTTAAAAAAGACTTGGAACGCAGGCTGCGCCCCACCATCATCGCGCTCTGCTGAGTCCCGGAATTGTTTTCTGAATATTATCAACTATTCAGTAGCTATATGCCCGGAGGTGTGGTAGTGTATGTCGTTGAAAGGAGGGAAAAAAGATGTATCAATCCAATTCAACATCGGCGGTAGCGCCGAAAATCACATTGATACAGGCGAGAAAGCCGGAAATTGCAAAGCTCCGTGTGGCGGCATACGCCCGTGTGAGCAGCGATTCAGAGGATCAGCAGAACTCCTACATCGCACAGGTGGATTATTACACCCGGCACATCGCCGCACAGGACAGCTGGGAGTTGGCGGACATTTATGCCGACGAGGGAATTTCCGGCCTTGTGGCAAGCAAGCGGGATGAATTCAACCGCATGATTCAGGATTGCCGGGACGGAAAGATCGACCGCGTCCTCGTCAAATCCATCTCCCGCTTCGCAAGAAACACCAAAGAATATATCCAGTATGTGCGGGAGCTTCTTCGGCTGGGCATCTCTATCCACTTTGAAAAGGAGAACATCGACACCGGCAAAATGACGTCGGAGCAGATCGCCACCATTTACGGCGCTTTTTCACAGATGGAGTCACAGAACCACTCAAACAATATGCGGATCAGCGTCCGCATCCGTATGGAAAAAGGCGACTACCTCTCGCCGTCCGAGCCTTACGGCTACAGGCTGGAGGGGCGCACCCTGATGATTATTCCCGAACAGGCCGAGGTGGTGCGCCGCATTTATGCCGCTTATCTCAGCGGTCAGGGAAAGGATGACATCGCAGACAAGCTGAACAAAGCAGGCATCCCCCGCACGAAAGGGCGAACCGTCTGGCACCCAAGCACAGTGGCATATATCCTCACCAACATCGCCTACACCGGAGATATGCTCTGGCAAAAGAGCTTCGCCACCAACGAAATCCCCTTCCGGCAAGTGCGCAACAAGGGCGAAAAGCCGAAATATTTTGTAGAGAACTGCCATGAGGCGATTATTTCCAAGGAGGACTTTCAGCGGGTACAGGCACTGATGGAAAGCCGACGGAGGCAGACAAACGGAACGGTTTCCTCCGCACTGCTGGCAAAGAAAATCCGCTGTGAAGGCTGCGGAACCCTGTTCCGCAGAAAAATCGTCAATAACAAGGTCTACTGGACTTGCCGGAGGCATGACCGTGATAAAGACCTTTGCCCCACCTCACAGATACCGGAGGAACAGATTGTCACGGCAATCCTCCGCATGTACCACAAGCTGAAACGGCATCGCGCGCAAATCCTGTCCCCGGTCTTATCTCAGCTGACCGAGCTTCGGGAAAAGGAGCTTCGCTCCAACCGCAGAATCAATGATATCGACAAGGAAATCGCCCAGCTCACCGAGCAGAATCTCGTTCTTGTTCGACTCAAGTCGAAGGGATACGTAGATTCTGCTCTTTATTTATCCCAAACCGGCGAAATTGACTTTAAGCTCCGGGAGCTGCGCCGTCAACGCCGCCGCATCATGGAGGCCAACGGCGAGGACAGTCAGATTAAAGCGACCCAAGCCATGCTGGATTATCTGGAGGACAGCCCCGAATATTTGGAGGCGCTCACGGAGGAAGTGTTTGAAACGCTGGTGGAGAGCATCTTCATCTCATCGGAAACAGCAATGAATATCAGCCTTCACAACGGTCTGATGCTGAAAGAAACCATGGAAAGGACGGTGCGGTAATATGGCATGGCAGAGAAAAATCCCCTTCGGGTACACCATGAAAAGGGGTGAGCTGCAGTGTTGTCCCACAGAATCAGCGGCGGTCAAAGAGATTTTCAGGCTTTATACTGACGGCATGGCCTACAGCAAAATTGCCGCCGAAATGATGCGCCGGGGGCTTCGCTACCACAGCCACACGGCCGAATGGAACAAGCACATGGTCAAGCGCATCCTCGAAAACGAACGCTATCTTGGGGAAAAGGAATATCCCCCCATCCTTGAGCCGGAAGCCTTTCTGCGTGCCCAGCTTATCAGGAGAGAAAAGAATGCCTATACACCCTGCCCGGACTATATCGGACCCATCCGTGAAAAAGCGGTCTGCGGCGTGTGCGGCGGCAGGATGCTCCGCGATACCAGAGCTGGGGGAAAGCCCCGCTGGTACTGCGAAAAGGAGGGCTGTACCAACCGCCGTTACATAGAGGACGAGGACATCCGCACAGCCCTATCCGATAGGCTGAATGTGCTGGCGCAGACCCCCAACCTCTTAGAATGGTTTCTGCCGCAAAATATAGAGGAGCCGACGCTGGAGGCGGTACGCATCCAGAACGAGGTCATCCGGGAGCTGAACAAAGCGGAGCCGGGACAGGAGTACACCAAAATGTTGATACTGGTCTGTGCCGCCGAGCAATACAGCGGACTGCCTGATTATATGCCTTACTATCAGATGCAGAGACTGAAGGAGAAAATCCTTACACAATCCATCAATGCGGAACTTCTCAGAGAGCTTTTCACAATCGCAGTGCAGGAAATCCAATTTACCGCCCACGGCAGTCTCCGCTTGCGACTCATCAACGGAAAAACCCTTGAAGCAGATGGAAAGGAGGATGCAAAGTGCCCGAAAGCGCAGTGAGAAAAGTCACGGTGATTCCCGCTGATCCCAAGCACAACCAAAAGGATATCCGCAAGCAGCGCCTGCGGGTAGCGCCTTACTGCCGCGTTTCCACCAGCTCCGAGGAACAGCTCGACAGCTATCAGGCGCAGATTGAATATTACACCGAAAAAATCGCCGCCCAGCAGGAGTGGACCATGGTGGATATGTTTGCGGACGAGGGCAAAACCGCAACCTCCACCAAAAAGCGCAAGGATTTCCTGCGGATGATCAAGGCCTGTGAAAAGGGCAAGGTGGATTTGATTATCACCAAATCGGTATCCCGGTTCTGCCGGAATACGCTGGACGGTCTGGATTATGTCCGCAGGCTCAAGCGGATGGGCGTGGGCGTCTTCTTTGAAAAGGAAAATGTCAACACCCTCTACATGGACAATGAAATGATTCTCACCTTTATGATGAGCCAGGCACAGGCCGAGAGCGAGTCCATGAGCGGCAACATCCGCTGGGGACACCGCAAAAATTTCAAGGACGGCAAGGTTTACTTTCACTATGCCGGATTTTTAGGCTATCGCCGGGGCGAGAACGATCTGCCTGAAATCGACCCGGAGGAAGCGGAAATCGTCCGCAGGATTTTTTCACGGTATCTGATTGGGCACAGCGTAGCCAAAATCATCGCAGACCTTGAGGCGGACGGCATCAAAACGGCGCGGGGGCATAAAAAGTGGAATGACGGCGTGATACGGGGGATGCTTCAAAACGAAAAATACATGGGGGACGCTCTGCTCCAGAAAACCTACATCGCAGACCTTTTTACTCGCCAGACTAAGAAGAACACCGGTGAGCTTCCCCAATACTACGTGGAGAACAGCCATCCCGCCATCATCGACCGGCTGACCTTTCAGCGGGTGCAGGAGGAAATGGCACGGCGATCCAGCCTGAAAAAAGTCAGTACCGCCGCCAAAACCGAGCTTGCCAAATACAGCGGCAAATATGTGCTGACCGAGCTGTTATCCTGCGGAAATTGCGGCAGTCCCTACCGCAGAGTGACATGGACCAGACCGGAGGGTAAAAAAATTGTCTGGCGGTGCATCAACCGTCTGGAGAATGGTAAGAAGTTCTGCAAGGACGCCCCCACGCTGGAGGAAAACAGGATTCACACTGCGGTGGTCAGTGCCATGAACGAAATGTTCAGCCAAAAGAGCTTGAAAGCAATTCTGCAGGACAGCATCCGAACAGCCCTTTTGCCGGGAAATGGCGAAACCAGCCTTGCAGCCATCGACAGCAGGCTTTCTCAACTGCGGGAACAGCAGTACCGGCTCCTTCAGCTTGCCGCCGCCGTGGGAGCGGATTCCACCCAATACGATGAGGAACTGAAGAAGGTCAGTATGGAATTCTCCGCACTGGTGGCAAAACGGAGCGAGCTGGAGAAAAATAAGCAGGATACCGAACAGGCGGACGAGCGTGCAGAGCAGCTTGCCGCCGAGCTGGAATCGGCGGACACCGGCATCACTGCCTTTGACGAGGTCACGGTGCGGCAGCTGATCAGCGCCATTACGGTACTCAGCGAAGAAAAACTGCTCATCCGTTTCAAGGACGGAACGGAGATTGAGCAGATCATATAAGGGCAACAGCAATCAGGTGCGGTGAAATATCCTGCACCTGATTTTCTATATCCCATAAGTAGCTGAACATAAATTCAAAGCATATCAGGAGGAATGAAAATGTTTTTCGATTACCAAAAAGCACAGCGGATGAAGGAGCGGTATCCCAGCGGAACCCGCATCCGACTCAATAGTATGGATGACCCCTATGCGCCCATTGCGCCGGGAACGGAAGGAACTGTAAATTTTGTAGATGACATCGGCACGCTTCACTGCACCTTTGACAATGGACGCACCCTCGGTGTCGTTCCCGGAGAGGACAGCTTCTCGGTGCTCTCGCGTCCAGCACCGTCTGAGCCGGAGGAAAGTCCCACTCCGCAGTTCGGCATGAGGATGGAATGAAAGGAGGATGCACCGTGAAACGGATTACGACAGATGAGCTTCGCACCATGACAGACCATGAGGGACTGATTCTTCAAGGCTGCGGCGGGGAGCTTTCAGAATGGGTAAACGGCATCAACGAGCTGCTGACACAGGAAGGAATTCTGCAAAACGGCGATACCTTCAAGGATGTTTTCGCTTTTGAGCATGACGGCTGCACCAATCTGCTGTTTTCTATGGAAAATGTGGATTTGCATATGGGAAAGCTCGCCATATGGCGTTTGCAGTCACACAGTGCTTTCGGCGGCACTTGGCTGAGTGATTATCTTCCCAACCGGCTGGGCGTTCATATGGATGAAGCAACTGCACAACAGGACGGCGGCCTTGAAATGAAACAAAGCTACTAACAATTCCAAGCATTTCACCGGCGGAGCTTGCTCTGCTGGGTACATAAAAAAACAGGCTCCCACGGAGCCGGAAAGGAGAAACCTATGAAAGCATTGAAAAAAAACAGTGCCCTGTATCTGGAACAGATTGCCTCTGCGGTAGCTGAATGCTATGAAAAAGATGAAAAGCCCTGCAATCGGGCACTGCTGGAGCTTTATACGAGGATCGGTCAATGTATCTGCCGTCAGGGAGAAAAAGCGTTTATTACGCATTTGTCTGAGATGCTCGCCGACCGGTTTCCATCGCTGAAAGGCTTCTCTCTTCGCAATCTCCGCAGGATGCGTGACTTTTACCGCACTTATGAAAACAGCCCGGCTCTTATGAGCAGGGCACAGTCCCTTGGCTGGACACAAAATGCCGTGATACTGGAGTGCTGTGAAACCGATGCGCAGCGTTCGTTTTATATTGACCTTGCGGTGGAACGGAACCTTTCCAAGCTGTCGCTCATGAATGCCATTCAGGAGGATGCCTTTGCCGAGACCCTCCATGCAGAAATTTGCTCCGAAAACGTGGAACCCAGCTGCGCCCCTGTAAGCGATAGCCGCATCGATGAAGCAGTAGACACCACCACATCAGTTGAAACGGCGTGTGAGCCGTTTGTGACAGCGTGTGAGCCTCCCCACCAAGGGGATACTCTGCTCCGAGGCACTGGCAGTGGCTACAGTGAAATTCTCACAATAATTCCAACCGGCAAAAGAATGAAAAATATGCGAAAACAGTCCATTTCATGCTGGCAGGCTTACCCGTTTCTGGAGCGCTCCGCTTCGCCAAAACCATTGGCGCAGAAACAAATCATCCATTTAAAGCCGCCGCCAGATATGGTTCAACCGAAGAAGCTCCCGCCGCCTTTCATCAGAAAACAGGGCAGGAATTATCAATGGCAAGTACATCGACCGAAAACAGCCGCATAATTATTTGAACACGGCCGTGAAGAGTCTGAGGATTTATGGCATCATAAAATTGGTCATTGCCTGCGGAGAATCTGATTTATTTTGAGAATTTGGCGCTCTCTTTGGAGAAAGATAAGAAATCTTTTTTCCACGGTGTCCACAAACGAAAAACCGCATGGTTACTGGAAAATCCAGTATTCATGCGGTTTTTTCATGTCTATAAAGTCTTTTTTATCGGACTTTAGAATTACTTAAAATACAAATATCCATTACAAAATGCAACACATGCAACACGAAATACAACATGAAAAACGCCCTCATTCCTGGCCGGGAGATGAGGGCGCTACTTTTTATGCTCTGCTCCAAACAATCATCCAGGCCTTTATGTTTCTTTGGACGAAATCAATTTTAATGCAAGCTCTTTGATTTTTTCTTCTATTGCTCCAATGGTGCTAACAAACTCCTCATCACTTTTTCCCGTCGGGTCATCCAACCCCCAATCCATCCTGTGCTTACAGGGGAGATAGGGACAATCGACATTACAACCCATTGTAACAACCATATCAATCGGTGGAAGTTCTGAAAGCAGCTTTGAACGCTGTGTCTTTTCCATGTCAATCCCGTAAAGCTGTTTCATCAGGCGAACTGCATCCTGATTGATTTGCGGCTTTGTTTCTGTTCCTGCCGAATAGCTTTCAAATACATCGCCGGCAAGATGTTTGCCCAATGCCTCTGCAATTTGGCTGCGGCAAGAATTGTGGATACAGATAAATGCGACTTTAACCATATTTATCCCCTTAAAGAGTTAACAGGCGATCGCCTTTGATCTCATCGGCACTCCACGCGATCATTGCAAATTGACCATGTGCATGTGCATCAATACGGTTGAGCCATTCTACTTCGTTTGATGCTTTTGCCGCCAGCATGGGGTTGGTGGTGTTCGTACCATAAAGGGATTGATTGATTACCCACCATCTTGCAGCAATCCCCGCCCGCTTCAAATCGTCTTCCAAACGTAACGCCTCATAGAAGGGGGTTGCTTCGGGCAAAGTCACAATGACAACCTCGGTCTCATTGGATTTCAACCGGGGCAACAACCGCTTTACCGATTCAGGAATTTCACCCTTGGTACGCTCGATTTCGTGGTTGTAGCTCTGCGTAGATTCCAGTAAAAGAAGGGTGTGACCTGTGGGCGCTGTGTCGATTACTACCACTTGATCGTTGGCCTTTTCCACCACCTCCGCAAAGGCACGGAATACGGCGATTTCCTGTGTGCAGGGAGAACGCAGATCCTCCTCCACATAGGAAATATCTTCATCGCTCATGCCCGAAGCGCGCGCCTTAAAAAGTACCTCAGATTGATACTTTTTCAGTTCCTCGGCCTCGTCAATATGACTCATGGAAACGCCGCTCGTTTCATCCAGCACAAATTTAAGATGTGCGGCGGGATCAGTGGTGGTGAGGTGGACTCTCTTTCCGCGCTTTGCAAGTCCCAGCGCAACAGCAGCGGCAACAGTAGTTTTACCTACACCGCCCTTACCCATTGTGAAAATAACACGCTTCCCGTCTGCCGCCAGTTCATCTATCACGTCGTTCAACGAAGGGATACCGGCAGCGTTCAACGTTTCCGTGTGCGCGGTAACATGGTCGGTATTCAGCAGGGCGCGCACATTAGAAAGTCCCGTGACATTATATGCCCGCAACGGCACAATATAGAGCGAAAGCGCTTGTAGGCTTTCAGGCATCGCAGTGAGAGCAGTCTGCTGCTTTTCATATAAGCTGGAAGATAAGGCATCACTGTGCTCCGTCAGTACGCCGTTGACAACCAATATTTGATTGTGAACGCCCAACGCAGAAAGCTCACCGGAAGCCCGTTCTGCCTCCTTGAACGGTGCAGTTTCGGGGCGGGTGACGAGAATCAGCGTGGTCAGGTTTCTGTTTGCCAGTGTTTCCACAGCCTGTTTGTAAATTGCTTTCTTGCTTTCTAAGCCGGAAAGCTGGCCCAAGCAGGACGCGCCATGTGTGCTTTCGCTGATGAAATTACTCCACGCAGATGGAAGCTGGAGCATCCGCAGCGTGTGGCCCGTAGGGGCCGTGTCGAAAATAATATAGTCGTATTCCTGTTGTGCTTTACCGTCTGTAATAAAGCTGGAAAACTCGTTAAAAGCTGCTATTTCCACAGTACAGGAGCCGGAAAGCTGCTCTTCCATATTGACGATGACCGACTCGGGCAGTTTGCCGCGATAGGGTGCTATCACACTTTCCCGGTACTCGGCCGCAGCCTGTATGGGATCAAGGTTCGCCACGACCAGATTCGGTATGTCGGGGATGGGCGTTCCCTTGTTCGTCAGTTTCATCGAAAATACATCCTGTAAGTTGGAGGCAGGGTCGGTACTAATCAGCAATACCCGTTTTCCGCTGTCTGCAAGAGATACGGCAGTAGCACAGGCGATGCTGGTTTTACCAACACCGCCTTTTCCGGTAAAAAAGAGGTATTTAGTCAAGGGGACCGTCAAGGGATGAAAAAGCTCCATCAGCAGCAACCTCCCTTACAATCGCAGCCGCCAGACTTCTTCCTGGTGATTTTTACTTTTGCAGCCTCGCTCTGTTTTGTCAGCATACCTTCAGGAAGATCGAGCAGCTTCGTAAATTCTTCATTGGTGGGGTATCGGCCTGTAATCACAATTTTGCTATCTACCACAACGGCGGGCAAGCCTTCCGGCCCTTTGGTATTGATATAAGCGTTAATCGTTTGATCGGTGATAAACTCCCTCGGTGCACTACTAAGATTGAAGCGTTCTACTTTTACCCCGCGTTTTTTCAGTGTGTCCAGCACAGTGGAAATACGCAGCAGTTCAGGATCGACGCCCACTCCGCAAAGTCCAGTAGGGCAACACATGGCCGGTTCAAATATTTTCATTTTCTTCATAACAGCAACTCCATTCTAGATTCAGTTTTCAGGCTTTGCAGTAGAAATTAAGAGGTTTTTTGCTCGTTTTCATCACAGCCTTTGCAGCAATCGATGTTTTCTTTGCAAATGCAATTTTCCTTATCAGATGTGATATGACAGAAAAATTGCTTTGTTTTACTGATGGTATCCGCATTCAGCGAATAGTACGTCCATTTGCCTTCCTCTCTGCTTTTGACAAGTCCACACTCGCACAGAAGTTTCATGTGATGAGACAGTGTGGATTGGGACATCTCAAACTTCTCTAAAATCATGCAAGCACAAAGCTCCCCGCAGGAGAGCATATCTATAATCATTGCTCTTTTGGTTTCTCCCAGCGCTTTAAACACCTTTGTATAATCCGAATAGTTTTCCATATCGGTTCCTCACATTCATAAACTTCGATATGAATATTATATGTATCAAATCGATAAACGTCAATATAAATTGAAATTAAAATAAAAAAGTCCCCCGTAGCCGGAGTAAATCCGGTTACGGGGATCGTTATTTCAGAATATAAAAAAGGGGATAGAATGTATGTATACTACCCATCGTCCCGCGTTCTGCTCGTAGGGAAGCGGTAGAACGCACATCCAGAACCCTAACAAACGGATTATTCAAATTCTATGAAGCCCATCGCGTTATAGTCCTCGCGAGTAATCGTATTTTTAATTTTAAGATTTTTATCTCTCTGAAACCTGTATATGGCATTTTTTAAATCTTCTCCATATATACCGGAGACATTGCCTTTATAATAACCCACTTCTTTAAGCTTTTCCTGAACGGCCATAACATCAGCGCCCCTGTCTCCGGGCTTTAAATTTCTAAACCCAGTTCCAAAAGGACCAAAAGGACCATTCCTTATTATAACGGGAGTGCCCACTGGGACAATATTATATAATTCGCTTATATTCTTCTTGAACATTCTAATACATCCGTGACTGGCGGCCCATCCAATGGAGTCCTCTCTTGTTGTTCCGTGTATTCCATAAGTTCCCCATGGTACATTAAGTCCCATCCAATAACCTCCAAAGCCTTCCCCCCATTCCCCCTTATTTATTATTTTCCATGTGCCGATGGGGGAAGGCATATTCGGCATTCCTGAGGCTATTAGGTATCTCTTGATGGGCTGATCGTCTTCTAATAAGTACAACTTTTTCTCATCTATCTCAATGAGAATAGCATATTGAGGCCGGCTATCCATGGTATTTTTAATATTATGAGCCTTCGTAATCAAAAAGCTGCAACTAAGAGTGAATATTAAAATGAATAAAAGCAATATAAGATATAAAACAACTCTCTTTTTAATAATTAAAAACAAGCCCCTCACCCTCTAGAATACATATGTAAAAAGCAAATGCAGTAGAATCATTTAAGGAGCTAAAAGGTTCTCTTGAAGACCGGGGTATCTATTCGGTTGACAAAGCGAGCGGAAATTAACAAAATGGTTTATATGGTCCTTTGATAACCGGCGAACCAAGGGCACGATTATTTTTCGCCTACAAACAAAAGTCCCCGCTGCCGGAATTAACCAGCAGCGGGGATTTTTGTTTCCGTAGGTATGTATTTATAGAAAATAGGAAGAAATCAGATACCAAATATCATATATCAAAAAGACAGGAAGCCCGAATATTACAATAATTGATATAGTTGGAAATCGCTTACCCTGCATTGGTACCATTGGATCAGATAAATACCATCTTCTTTTCTCCCGGCTAAATCGTTTGTGAAAAAGTTTAGTTAGCGAGAAGTTGATTAGCCAGAATAAAGAAACCATAATTACTACCAATGCCGAATAATCCATTTCAAATAATTGATATGTTTTAATAACTTTAATTATCCAAATAATAAATGCAACCACAAAACTAATACGCAGAACATTTCTATTCCATACAAATTGAACATCTATGTCATCGTTTGTCCATTCTGTAATTAAATAGCATAGAAAGGCAAAGACCATCACAAAGACTATAATAAAAATAACCTCGCCCATAGCGACACCTCTCTTTTCAGTAAATAATATCACAAAAACAAAAGCGGCGCACCGGAAAATTGTTCCAGTGCGCCACCTTGTCATTTTTATTCGGTTTTATTTTCTCCGGCTGCCGCTGCATCGACAAAGCCCTTACCGGCAATGTAGGCGACTACTGCGCCCAGCGACATGATCACACTGCTGATTTGCTGCGTAGTGTTTGTGTCCGACCCAAACAGGGCCGGCATGCCAATGACGAAAGCAGCCACGGCCATCCAGAATTTGCAGGAGGTAAATTCCTGAGCCCAATTGATTTTCATAAGTACACCTCTTTCATTTGAAATAAACAACAGCGGCCATTACAGTCACACCAATCATTGTAGGCCAGCATTAACGATGAGCTCCCATTTATGAGCGGGCTTTACTTCCATGTCGTTGATGCGCTTTTCGTGGTCCTCGAGTTGCTTCTCTTGATTTTTTAATATCTCGCCCATTTGTGTGGATAGCTTGGTCAACTTGTCTATCTTTTCATCGTGCTTGTCAAGTCGCTCTTTATCACAGTTAAACCGCTCATCCATCCGCTTCTGGCGCTCATCGTCAATCTCGCTCATTTACAGCCCTCACTTCACGTTGAAATTGCACTGCGCAGTCTGGCCGGCAGCGCTCAGGGGATATGTCCATGCCTGACCACCGGTTCCGGCGGCAGGCCCTGCACGTCGATCAGCCAGCCGCGCCCTTTCGGGTCAAGGTGCGGTTCCGATACGACGATCACATCCCGGCCGGTGGTGAATACAGCGGGCTTATCTTTGTAGCGGGCTAGCAGTATACTTTGCACCAGTTGCCAGGTCTTTGCTGCCGATGTCGAGCATCAGGCTGAGGGCGGTCAATTCCTCTTTTTTCATGTTTCCTCTGTTCAGCTAAGCGTTTTAGGTGGTTGCTGTCACCCGCTGCCATGCAGATATAGGCCCGCAGGTAAGCCAATTTGAGTATGAAAAAAACACCCGAAATTTTTACGGGTGCCAATCAATAAATTTTAGGGTTTTATATGAACGTCGAAAAGAATTGCATGCTCAGCATATTTGCCAAGAAGCTATCATATACATTTAATTACGAATGTGCTAAAGCAGGAGGTAATACTGTGCAGTATTATTACGGAGAGCAGAATATTTATCGGGCGCTGGATGAAGCAGAGTTTTGGAAAAATCAAGAAGCGGAACACACCACCGTCATTATTTTGACGACGCCCGGACTGGAGCAGGAATACGTAGATAAACTGCATCAGTTTGAACTTGAATTTCGCCGGCTGCATTCCGAACTTGTATTGCTAATCGAAAGCGTCACCCGTTCAAAATTTGCACTCACTCGCGATTTAAAGGCGGGAATGATAAGCCTTATCAAGGAATGTATTCAGAGCAGCCAGATGTTTGTCATATTTTTGCAAGAGCTGTTACAGAATAGCAGCGCGGTACGAAACAGCCAGCCTTCGCAGACCGTGATAAATCACATTATCCGAGAATCCCAGTATTTTATAGGGATCGACCAGCTGATTCTAAGTTGAAATTGTTTACACCGTTCATCTTCAGATGGGCGGTTTTTTCTTTGCAGCCTAAATCGCTTTTTGCGCTTGGCTGCGTCCAAATCCAAGCATCTGTTCACGTTCGTCTTGCCGGAGTAACCCGGTCTGGTCAATAAAATCGTCCAAATGCAATTTCTGGCGCTGCAGTTTCACCGCCGCGGCCTGAAACTGTTCGTTCAGGGCGTTTCGGAGCGGCTCACTGTCCGCGGCTTTGATTCCGGTGTCATACCCGGCGAACTCGCGTTTTGTGGCTCTGATCTGGCGTTCCGCGGCCCTTTGTATCTGGGTAGGATCGCAACACTTGATAGTTTCGCCGTTGTACTGGACGGTTTGATCCTCGTATTCCTGTAGATTTTCACGGGGATAAGCGCTGAAGGAAAGACCCTCAAAGAATGGGAAAAAACTGTGCCGACAGTTCCATCCACAGAGGCCCTCACCGGTGCCGTAGCCGGTAGATTTTATTAAGTCAGGATAATCCTCATGTTTGCCGCTGTGGCTGAACACCTTGCCTTGCCATACCGCGTGTTCCGGTCGCGCCCCGGGGTGAGCTGTTGTCTCTACAAGGTCGCAGCCCATATCGTCGGCATACCGCTCAGATATCTGCGCCGCTGTCTGGCTCACGCCGGTCAACGTTACACGCCGAACATCCACGTCAAGTTTGTCGCGGTGGCCAGTAGGGTAAAGCACCTCTGTACCTGCTTCTGCCGCGGTGTGCACGGCATTCCGAATCGCACTCACATAATCAAAAGCGCCGCTTTCCACCTGTATTTCAGCGAGGGTGACAGCATTGATATATGCTTGCTGAGTTGCAACGGCGGTGGTCCCGGACAAATTGCGCAGGTGGAAAGCGGTTTTCTGTACCCCTGCTTGCAGAATCTGCATAGCCCCCAGAGATTGACGCAGCGGCGGGGGAGAGAGGCCAGCGGCTCGGTAGATTTCGCTGTCAAACTCTACCGATTGAACTCTGGCATCCTCAAACAGCACTCTGACGTGCTGGTCGCTGGCGTCGGTCAGCTGTGCTACGGCGTGGATAATATCGTCAAGCAGCAGGCCGGATTCCTGCAAACGTTGAATTTGCCAGTCAGCGGTAGCCGTAACCTTGCCGGTCTTTACCAAGTGGCGCATAATGTCACGGGTGATGGTTTCATCCAATTTGTTATACAGTTTAAGCAGATCATCAGCCGCATAATTAAAATAATCAGGCGGAAACATCAGGCACCACCATCCTGAAAGTCGTATGGATTTCCGAGATTTGTCTGCTGTTCCGAGGCAATAGCCTTTGCGTCATCCACGGAACATCCTTCGAACTTCACCAGATATCGCCAGAACGGGAACTTGCCTGCCATAACGTAAGGACATGGACAGCATATTGAGCTTATCGGCCTGATCCATGTACTTGACCTTGAGCCAATGCATAGGGCTGTCAGGGTTGGTCGTTGAGATCAGCTTCGCGCCGGGGCAGGAGAGGCGGGACAGTAGCATCGAGAAAAAGTCCTCGGTGAAGAGTGTCAACTCGTCGCAGTAAGCACCTTGCAGTGTCATACCGCGGATTTTACTCTCGGCACGGGCAACATTTACGCCCTCGAGATAAATCAGCTTGCCAAACAACCGGCCCTCTTTTTTGAGAGGGAGTAGGTAAAATACTTTGTACTGACAAGCTCTTGCAGTAGGTCGAGACAGCTACGGCGTAGGGATGTAAGGGTCTTGGCGACCATCAGGTAGTTCCCGTCTTTAGGCATCGTGGCAACCCAAAAGGCCCACAGCACCAAGCTGATCCATGTTTTGCCAGAGCGGACGGAACCTTCCAGCAGATTGATTCGGCGCAGTTTGTTCTGCTGCCACAGGCGGAGCAGAGAGCTGTGCCGCAGCCCTTTTATAAGAGATTCAAGTTGGCCTGTGACATCGTCCTCGCTCTGTGATTTCTCGCTCCATCCTTTGAAATTGTTAGCAAGGCTTGAACTTGGCGCCCATCGTGCCATTACGATCAGACAACCGGGATTCGGCGTAATCCTCGTAGCGGGACTTTGCGTGCGTAACCGTGTCAACAAACTGCTTCTTGGCCTGATAATTCAAAAGCACTTGTCGGCTAGTAAAGCCTAAGGCAAGCGCCAATCCGGTAACGGTAGGCGGCTTCTGATTGATGATAACAGGTTGACCAAATTTATTAAAAATTGGCTGGCTGTCTTCGTCTTTGAGGATTTCACTCTCGCACGCTTTGAAATATTCATCAATCGTTATTTGCAACTCTTCGATGGTTTTGTATTTCAACGGCCTTGCCATCCTGTTTCTCACTTCGCTTATAAATGCAATTTGGGAAAATGCAGAACGGTACTTCTGTAAGCCTGTTTTTATTCCACACGCAGCTTTCACAGTCCATCCGTTTCGTCTCCAAACAAAAAGGACGGCCCGGAATGGGTCGTCTAATCCCTTTTATGACATTCTTCAACAGCATTCTAATACTGAACATTGACAAGCATTATCCTGAAATCATAGTATGAATCGTCCACTGAAATGAAAGGGGGAACAAACATGTGCTGGTTGATCCCACTTATAGCTATTGCAGGATGCGGTAGTCGGCGCGGCTGTTGCCGTTGTCGTGGTTGCTGCTGTCGTAGATGCTGGTAATAGGTGTGGCGCCCATATCGGGCGCCACATTACATAAAGAGGACGCCAGCGTCTATACTTCCAGCAACAGTTTGCCGTCCGGCGTCGGCCACTTTTGATATTTACCTTTCGCCACATCTTCCACCATCTCGCCCTATCTGATAAATGAATCGTGGCAGCATGCAGTAAGGCACCCAGCCTTGCGATAATCATTCCATGGGCAATCTGTACAACATTGCATGCTGCTCACCTCTATTTAAATTCAATAAATTGTATATATTTGATATCTATAACACAACATGTTGATAAGCCGGTTGAGAGTGTTGAAACATTTCATTCTCTATTTGCATATAGTAGAATTAAACTTATAGAAATGTGGTGCAAATGAATGACTGGAAATTACAGAATTTCTCTGCGTACTCCAATCGGACTTCAAAATGGGACGATTTCTTTTGTGCAAGAAGGCGAAGCTTTACAAGGTGTAATCCGTGCAATGGGAAATTCTAATCATTTCAAAAATGGGAAAGCAAGTGGAAACATGTTTGGATTTTCGGGCAATCTCAACCTAGGGCTATTCAATTTGAGTTATAACGCCAAAGGTTCGGTAGACGGCAACAAACTTACAGCCACAGCGAGAACGAATTTTGGAGCGTTTCAAATTGCGGGGACTAAAATAACATAAGAAAAGCGCCTGCCGAAGCAAGGCGCTAAAAAAGGCATCCGCAATAAGCGGATGCCTCATAATATTTTGTCCCGTGTAACGCCCGGGTTATCGACTGCTATACCTGCTTTTGTTGTTTAGTCTATAGAACAGTTTAAAATGACTACAACACCGAAATCAATGCTTTCGGCTTAGCATGAAAAGATAGGCTTTTTGGATTTTTCCAATTAAATTATTATACTATATTTCTCTTCATATGTCAATAGCGTCTACTTAAATCGGTTTATTGCTCCGCAGTGCATTACCACGGAGCAATTTCAGAAAGGAGTCTCGGCGATACCGGGGATGAACCTTGAATACATTTATCCATAATACTATTTTACAGCTTTAAATCCGTACATTTCATACAATTTTAAAAATCTGTCAAGTTTTCTTCTAGGGTACTGCTCATCGTGGTGCCCGATTTTAAAAGCCACCTGTTGCCAGGTCATCCCCTGTATGCAGTACAAAGTGACAATCTGCCGTATTTCGCTGTCCTCAATACTGGCTATAAACCGATCCAGTCTTCCAGCTCGTCTTGACACCGGCGCTCATGTTCCGCGATGGCTAACCGGATTTTCTGGAGACGGGCATCACCATCGTGATACGCTTCGGTTTCCGTAGGAGATACTCCGCATATCGTAACGCTGTGCTTTTGGTACGGAGGATATTTGCCCGACGCCTCCACACAATTCGGAGTTTTCATGCTGCGCATACGGTTACGGATTTCAGTGCGCTGCTCTTTCAAAAGCTGGATTTCACGCCTCAGATCGCGCAGCTGGGATAGTTCTTTTTTTTGGTCAACACCATTCACCTCTATTTTTATCAATAATTTTTCTTGACATTTTTGTAAATGCGTGATATATTAAATAAGTATTCTAAGTGTACGATTGTCTCACATTTTTTGTAAGTCATTCACATTGTGATGGTTTACATAAGATGTGAGTTTTTTTATACCATGAGTGCTAATAAATTTATGGAGGTACCAATTATATGAATAATGGTACAGTAAAATGGTTCAATTCCGAAAAGGGCTTCGGCTTCATTACCAACGATAACGGCAGTGACGATGTGTTCGTTCATTTCTCTGCAATTGTTTCCGAAGGCTATAAAAGCCTCAATGAAGGTGACAAGGTCACTTTCGATACGGAACAGGATCCCAAAAACAGCCGCAAACTGCGTGCTGCTAACGTACGTGTAGCCTAAATCATTAGGCTCTTTCCGACAATTAGGCAGATTTATTAATTTTAGTAATGTTTCTGCCTTGCGTGGCATACACTGCTATTAGTCTTCTTTTACTGCTTTGCTGATTGATGCGAATTACTGCGTCAATAGGCGGCAGACCAATTGCAGTATCCTACAATGAAAGTCTATGCTCCACCGCTCCTTAATGGGGCGGTTTTTTATTACATAGGCGTTCATACTTGAGACATACTTTTTTGATATTATGTTAACAAATATATTGATGGGGGTCTGGACATGAGCCAAAATGAAAAAGCGGTCCTACAAAGCAAGTTAGCGGTGTATTCAGTCTGCTACCAGGAGGCCAAGAAAGCGAAGGACCTTAAGCGTATGGTGCGTCTAGGAACGATCATGAATGATTTAAAAAATGAATTATCCATACTGGTAGATTAGGCGGCAGCTCTTGCATGATAGCAGGAGCTGCTTTTGTTTTTGTCTACTTATCTCTGTACAATGCATCTCCATAATCTTCACAAACGTTCGCGACGCCTCTGCGTAATACTTTGCAATCTGCGTTGTGACAATCTTCGCATCGTCTTTATACGCCAGCTCGTTCAGAGCGTCGCAGATGATTTTCACGATGTTGTCGCGGTCCGGCTTTTTCGCGGGGCGAAGCATGCCGGAAAGCATCTCTGCTTTTACCCGTTTACTCTTGCTCCTGGACATCGGGTAGTGCGCTGTGATTTTGATGAAATAGCCTGCAATAGCCCTTGCCGCAAATCATCACTTCTTTGTCATCATATGATTCAAAAGGGGTAATATCACTTAAAACCGATTGGCTCATACCGAATTCCACCCACAATGAAATAGATAGAAATCTTATTTAAAAAAGTACGCATTTTTCTGCATAGGAATTTTCAAAGAAAATGTAATGTATGTCTGTTTTCTTTCAGTATATAAGAAGAAACCGCATCGGACAAAGGCTTTGTGCGGTTTCTATTAAAAAGCTTTGCTATGCAGCACTCTTTTATTCTTGTAAATGAGATAAAATAGCGTCCTTTGCGTTGAAATAATAAGAATCAGAGCCCACCACATCTGTAATTCCGGCACGGTCCAGCATATCTTTTACCGTTGGCTGAATACTGGAAAACAAGATGGTAACTCCCTTGTTCTGCTGTTCCTGGCAATAATCCAGCAAAAACGCAACGGCAGAGGTGTCAATAAAAGGCACGCCGCGCATAGACAGAATCAGTACATCTGCATCTGCCTGAGCCAGCCCGGTTTCAAGCTGCTCCAGTGAGCCGAAAAAGACGGCGCCGGTAATATAAACTACCTGAATATGACGGCTGGCCTCTGTGGGCAACTCTAACCGTTTTGAATCCAGCTCGCTGACAGAAATTTGCAGATTTGAAATATGGATCACAAAGATTGCAATAGAGAATAGCACTCCCACGGCAATGGCAATAGTCAGGTCGAACAGCACAGTGGTCAGCATGGTAATCACAAATTTTGAGATGCCGCCTTTAAATTTATGAATGCATAAATACCGTATGCTTTCCCACTCATTCATACGCCATGCAGTGACCATTAACACACCCGCAAGCGCCGCCATAGGGATTTGGGACATAAGGGGGCTAAGTAAAAACATAGACAACAACAGAACCACGCCCTGTATGATGCCGGTTAATCTGCTTTGACAGCCCGATTTAATGGCTACGCTGGTTCGGGCAATGGCTGCTGTGGCGGGCACACCGCCAAAAAAGGGAAGTAACAGATTACCCACACCTTGTGCCACCAGTTCCCGGTCAGCATTCATTCGTTCTCCCTTCATACGCCCTGCTGCTGCGCCGCATAACAGGCTTTCAATCATACAAAGTACCGCAATGCTGACTGCAGGCAGTAAAATAACCTCGGGTTCCATCTGCAACAAAGAGGTAAGGGTCAGGCGGTTGGTATGTATCAGTGTTTGAGGAATCGCGCCTACGGTCTGCACAGGTAGCTCAAATACCGCAGAAAGCACCGTGACAGTGATTACCGCAGCCAAAGAGCCTGGCACTCTGGCACCCAATTTTACAGGCCAAAGCATCATCAGTACAATGACAAACAGGCCAATTGCCAGTGAGTACCAATTGGGGGTTACTCCCCTTTGCACCATAGATGCCACACGCTCCAACGCGTTGTTCCCTGTCAGGGTTACCCCAAATAAATTGCCTGCCTGTCCCAGTGCAATGATGATAGCAATGCCGGAGGTAAAGCCCGAAATAACAGGGGAGGGCAAAAAATACACCAAGTTCCCTAAACGGAAAAGCCCCGCCAGTATTAGCATAAGGCCTGCCAATAAAGACGCAGCAAATAAGGTGTCTAATCCATAACGGGCTGCCAAAGGAACCAAAATGGCTGTCATGGCGCCGGTAGGGCCAGAGATTTGAAAGGATGCGCCAGAAAGGGCAGAAATAATAAAAGCAGAAATAATTGCTGTAATCAGACCAGCAGCGGCATCTGCACCACTGCCTACACCAAAGGCCAATGCCAGCGGTAAAGCAACAGCCGCAACGGTAATCCCCGAAAGAAAATCCTTGCGCAGTGCTGTGGGCCCATATCCGTTAAACTCTCTTTTTAAATCTGCCGCGTAATCCGTTACCAAGTGAAACAATTGACTCCCTCTTTCTTAAGCTGATCATATCAATCCAGACCTTTAGAATGATAGCAAAATGCGTGGGGGGTGTCAAATAAGCTGTTGCGCTCTTTCATAACAAAATATCAAACAATATGAAATCATTCATACAAGTTTTAACTTTTGTTCTTAACTTATAATGATATCATCCAAACAGTAAAATCTAGAAAAGAAAGATACCCAAAGAATTTTTACTCGTAGTCAATTCTTTGGAAACATCAATAGTTTCATACAGAAAAACTAATTTTCAAAAAAGAACTCCGTAAAGAAAGAAAACCATTGAAACAGGCTAACGTTTCAGTGGTTCCCTTTCGCTTTCTACCCTGTTTTGGGGTATTTCGGCACATAGCAAAACCTGCATGGTCTCAACAGCCATGCGGTTTTTTCGGTGGAGGAGGGTTGATTCGAACCACCGAAACGTAACAGATTTACAGTCTGCCCCCTTTGGCCACTCGGGAACTCCTCCATATTTACCTTTATCTCAAACAAGCAACGGCATCTCTCCGCTCTTGCTGACCGTCGAAGCGTGGAGCTGATGGACGGACTTGAACCCCCCGACCCGCTGATTACAAAACTAGACCGAGGAGTTTTGAGAAGTGTTAAGAGAGGCTCTGAAAGCCTTGAAATACCCGGAAATACTGGATTCTTTCTTATTTTACATCCACTGTGATATCGGTGTAAAAAAATAGTATGGATACTAAGTAGATATCTCAAAACTAATAACAACTTTTTCTCATTATGTATCACTGAATTTATTATGCATCATATATTCATATATAAAAAACCAGATAAATTCTCATTTTTAGTTGATTTATAAAATATAAGAAAGTAAAATGGAATTAATGTAAATATTTGGTATTTAGTTTTCATTATAGCAATAATGGGAAGCTTGTCTGATTGTAATTACTCATTTATTATCTATTGCATAAACGCTTATGAGTTAGCTTTCATATAAAAATAAACTGCAGGCTCACAGGAGGAAAAATGAACGAAAAAAATAATACAAAATCATTAATTGTGGGGTGGGTCATAACCTTAATTATCACATTGATTGGTGCATACTTCGCATTTTATATTTCACGCTCCACTGTCGATTTGAAATACACTCTTTCAGAAAGAATTGTAATCAATACACAAGGCGAAAGTGTGCAGCAACTTGAAATCAAAAATTTAGGTAATGCATCTGCTGAGAAAATAGTTATCAATTTAATCGGTGATATTAAAACTCATTCAATAACCAAAAATGTTGAAAATGATGAAGTTCAGGAGTTTTCTAAAACAGATGGTTTGCAAATTGTTTATCCTGAATTACCTCCGCAGAGCAGCATCAAAATTGCACTGACCTCTACAGGAAGAGATGGTAGTAAAGTTTCAATAAGTCATAGTAAAGGTGTAGCAAGTGAAGCGCTCTCCTCCTCATCGTCAAGTATCATAGGCATAATTTTAGCTATTATTTATTTTCTTATGATAGGATTTTATATTTGGTTTAATATTAAGAACACTTTTATTTTCATATGGTCCAGGCGTGTAATGAGCAAATATAATATAGAAAAGGTATTAGAACGGCCTTTACCACCTGTATTTTTAAAAAAAGAGTGGAATGATATAAGAGAATTTGCATTGCAACAAGTATCAGTAGAAATTATAGATGAGGCAGACGAACCATTTTTCCCTGTGGCAAGCAAAAATTGCTTTAAATTCCTTGAAGAAAAGGTGTTTGTTAATTGTGTGTTTTCAGATGAAGAAAAAATGAAATTAGTGAAAACTGCACAAGAATCTGTGGAGTTATTAATTCACATGAAGTGTGATAAAATATACAACTTATCTGAATTTAAAGATTTATTGAAATTAGATAAGCCAAAACTTTTCCTCGAAGAAAATTGGAGCAGTTTACGAGATGAAGTAATCACTTTCTATTGCCGTGCAATAACTAGAAACGACTCTATGTATTTAAAAATAAGTAAGATAGATGATTGCGAAACTATAAAAGTATTATCCTGCAACTTGGATTTTTTAGATGAAGGAGAACATACAAATTTTACAAAAACTGTTAAGGATAACTTTCTTAGAACTCTCAAGCAAGAGATTCACAATTTACAACCTTACAGTCAAAAAGATATTGAGGCACTCTGTCAGACACCAAAACCCCCATTCATTTTACAACACGAGTGGGATGAAGTTATAGCAGTTGCAAGGCAGAAATTTGCACTTTTGAATCTGCAAAAGGTGTCAACTTGGAGCATGAGCAAGGAGGAGTGCGAGGAAATATTCGCACTTGACATTCCACAAAGCTTGCAAGGCAAAGAGTGGATCGAATTCATGGCGCTTTTAGAGAAATATTACAGTGTTTTTGCATTTGAGGTCTTCTTAAAAACATTTTCTGTGGAAAAGGTTGTTGAGAATTTCCAAATAAATCACATTTATAATTGGGATGCAATACAAGAAATCTTCAGAGAAATAGAAAATTCTTGTTATATTCAAAAAGCTATAATGTCGACGCCTAATGATCTGAATGATATTATGAAACCAGAAAGTATCAGCGAACAATTGGCAAATTCAATTGAAACATACATCAAGGAAAAGAAACTTCTCTCAGAAGAATTAGCAAATGCAAAAAAAGAGCGCATTCAGTTTACTGATTTAAAAGAAAAGGTCTTAGCTCAATTGGAATTCATTAATACTGTTTTAGAAGTCCCTTTATCTATTGAACGCGTCGAAGATTATGAAAACATATTTTCCAAGGGAAACTATGAGAATCTTAAAAAGATTGCTAAAATTTTAAAAACTGATTGTCAATGATGAATGAAACATATTGTTATCAGTAACTTCGCATTATGTTTATTATATGAAATTCCAATTAGTGAATCGACCAGGATACGGAAATTGCTGTATCTCTTTACGATTTAATTCCAGTCGCTTCCTATATTTTAATAATTACCCCATTCTTGTTGTCAAACTGCCAGAGAAATATCAGTACTATAGACGATTCATTCTGTGCACGGATCGCCCGCACCAGCATCTGAGTCGTCAAACTTGACAACTCTGATTTTTTTCTGCTGTTTTTTCGATTTGCTCGTTTATGCTACTTTACTTAACTTAACAAATAGATACTATAATAACACTCGCAGACCCGCGCATTGATATGGATTTTTTTCCTTCATCCGTGTATGATAGTTTCATCAAGCCAAAAAGATAGGAGTATAACAATGCTACACGATGAACACTGCGGCTGCAACCATGAGTACCCCCGCCAGACTGATGCCCATGCCGTGCCGGTTGAGGTGACGGAAAACCAAAAGGACTTTCTCCATCAACTCAGTCACAACCATTATCTGCCCGTGGCCCGGTTCACGATAAAGGATAGCCGGGAGGAAGATTTTGTCTCCACCGCCCTGGCGCCGGTTTTCCTGCGCTCGGCAACCGACGACATGAAGACGGTCAAAGAGGCAGGGGCTTTCCTGCAAAGACTGGAAGATTTGGGCCTTGTCACCCTGGATTACGACATTCCACTGAACGGGTACGGTTATGAGGAATACAAGGAAAGCGCACTCTACGAGTATTTCTGCGCAACGGTGGCGGAGGGGGCCTCCAGACCCAACTTTTTGGGCAATACCCCGGTGCTGGAGCTGGGCAGCATAGTGCTGACTGAGGCGGGGGAGCAGATCGCCGCCGCTCACTGTGACCAAAATCATCATCACCACGGGTAGGAAGATTGAAAGGCGTTTTGTTGGCGGAACGCCCTTAAGTCCCCCTCTGGATGATTTCGTTTTGAATGGGAAACCCTGCTTTTCGACTATCCAAAACCTTGATTTTACAGGATTTTTCATATAAATGCTGTAGTACCACTCGCACCAAATGTTAAGCCCGGGAATCCGCATCAATGTGGGTTCCCGGGCTCTCATTTCTCTTGAAAATACCATTTGGAGGCTTTATTGGGGGTTTACGAGTGAAATTTCAGGGGCAGGGCAAAGGCGATCGTCTCCGATGCCGTGGCCTATACTTTCTCAAAAATATGGGCGTAAATGTTTGTTGTAGTGAATACCTGAGAGTGACCCAGGGCGGTAGAATCCGTCTTAACATCCACGCCGTTTGTGATCAGTAGCGAGGCATTCAGATAAAGTAAAGAGCAGGAGAATCTAATGATTCTCCTGCTCTTGCTGTTCCTTATCCCATTTGTCTTTTAGAGCACTTAAAAATACAGGTAGTTTCGAAGTGCTTAAGGGGATAAATATCGCACTGTCAATGATGTCGATGTATGCAAATTTATCATCTGTATGTATTTGTATGATATCCTTAATACTAATTTTTTTAACTGTGACACTTGTCGAAAAGATGATTTCCTCATCAGACAAATAAAGGGTCTTATTATTTGTAAAAAAATCTTTCCCAAGCTTCATGATGTTCGCTTTCGCTTGTTCCTTCACAATAATGTTATGTAATTTATAATTCAAAAAAACCACAGCAATTAAAATAAATGCAAATTCAATAATAACCTTTACCGATGCGTGACTGGCTGCTAAAATCGTTATGAAAAGTCCGGTAAGAAGCAACGCAGCTGTGGTAAGAATTCTCTTGTTATTTTTTTTTGCTGACCTCAAAGCAAATTCAATATAATCGCATTCAGTAAAGTTGTATGTTAGTTTCATTTCCTCGCTTCCCTATGCCAATATCTTACCATTTTGCCGTAATTTGTCAATGCACTCTTGGCATGAAAAAAGCAAGTGATATTCTATTTCTATTCTAAAAGTGGACAATACAGAATTAATTGATCCCGCAGAAGTAAACAGGGAGTCTGCAGGATCTTTTTTCTCCTGATTTTGATCGGACGAATATACAATAAGCTGGTTTGCAAATGCCTGCTGTGACCGCTTTGGAGGCATCAACTCGTTTAAAAGCGGTGAACGCAAGTATGAGCTTTCAACTGATCGATTTCGATGTGCATGTGCAGGAAAATGCGAACCGAACAGCTGTTTTTTATGTTGGGGATAGAACAGTTCCTTATCTTTGGGGAAGAGATAACAGCAAAATGGTATCAGACATAGAATTTGATTTCATGTAGATTTGATGTACGGTTTAAGCTGATCAGTAAGGGGAAGAAGGCTTTGATTAACGGTTCCGAACAATTATTAAGATAACAGCTATCAAAAAGCAGTGATCTCCTTAGCCGGATGATTTCGGTTGAGGGGATTTTGTATTTATTAAAATCTGTTCTCAGATAAGAGAACTCCCTTATCTGGATTTATGTTATAATACAAGCGAGTAATGGGGGGAAGTAGTGATGAACGATAATTGGATGTCCGTAATATCCGCTTTATTAGGTACAGTTTTGGGATACTTTCTAAATTTTACAAAGGAGTATTTTGAAAAGAGATTTCAGACAATTGTATCCTTTAGAGATGAAACGCATCTCATAGAGAATCAAATAAAATATCATTTCAAGCATATTTTGATATAGTCAATAAGGGCCACCAAACCGAATGTGTTAATGAAGTCCTTGTGCAGCTTCTTGCAGTAGAATCTGATTATCAAGAATATTTTCGACCGACAATCGAATTAGTAATAGAACATAAAGATGCATCGAACAGTGTAATTTTGATTCCTCCAAATCAGGCGCTGACTTTAAAGCTTTCCGTACAATTAGAGAAGGATATCAATAATCATTTATTATTTGGAAATGTCGAAAAAGCATTATCGTATAACGCGGTCGCCTGTTTTAAATTTCTGAATAGAGACAAGGAGATAACGTGCGATATCCCTGTTTTTGCAATAATGCAAGCTTCATAATGAATTAATTTTTAAAATATAAATTCCCCTGCCGGCTAAAAGCTATTAAAGTAAACAACAGAAGAGCCCGTGGATTTCATCCAGTGGGCTCTTCTGTTTTATTGTCTATGAGGAGGTTATCTATTAATAGGTTGATCCGCGTTATCATGTCTTGATTTCTGAACAAGATTAATAATTAACAACAGAATGATTGATCCTATTATTGCTACAACCAAGCTCCAAAGATTAAATCCAGTAAACCCTACACCAGTAATAAGGTTAAATACGAACCCGCCAATAAATGCACCTGCAATACCGATGCATACATTAGCGAAAGCCCCCATTTCTGAATTTTTACCAACGATCATACTGGCGATCCATCCTGCTAACGCACCTAATACAATCCATGTAATGATGCCCATATGATTTCATCTACTTTCTAAATTATATTTTTGTCCAGGTCTTTCTCTACTTAGAATAACCGATTGATAAAAATTTATGAATTTATCAATCTAAATAAAAACCTTCTCAATCGATATTTCTTCCATCCGAGGATGCATTTTATACAGGCCTTCAAAAAAAAATCAATTTTATAAGAAAATAGAAGAGGCATAGTCCATAAATAGAGTGTGTTTTTATTTGAGGATTGCAGCAATTGCCGCAATAGACAATCCTAAGGGAATCTCTCTTTTGATGAGGGAAGATGATTATGTATTTGAGGTCATTGTAATAATAACATGCGATCTGACAAATTTTGCAATTTTGCGATTTTATATTTATTTTGTTGTAATTGGGTATATCCGGTAATATAATGAATTTAAGGTGGATGATTGAAAATGGCGAATGACAGATTCTGGCAATCATGCGAAGCTCGGTTGAAATTTTGAATGTATTGGGCTTGATAGGGACATGTGATTTCATAACAATCAATTAAAGGATTGTTTGAAACTTTCCCTAACACAAGCGACGTAAATTGCTTATGCTGTTTATGACAGACAAGGCAGATAATATTAAAATGACCTGTTTTTATATAAATTCTATTTGTACTAAAAAATAATCAAGAAGGATCTCTTAAATATGTCCAAAGAACAAATATTAAAGCAATATTTCGGATACATAGCCTTTCGGGAAGGGCAGGAAGCATTAATTGATCACATCGTTGACGGGGATGACGTTTTAGGGATTATGCCGACCGGCGCCGGAAAATCCATTTGTTTTCAAATCCCGGCAATGCTTTATGATGGTATTACGATTGTCGTTTCCCCCCTGATCTCACTGATGAAAGACCAGGTGCAGTCTTTGATTGCAAATGGAATTCCGGCTGCATATATCAACTCATCACTGAGTGCAAATCAAACGCAGAAAGCCATTGAAAATGCCCGGAACGGGAAATATAAAATCATCTATGTCGCGCCCGAACGGTTGGATGTGGATGAATTTGTTTCATTTGCAAGATCGGCTAATATTGCTATGGTTACGGTTGACGAGGCACACTGTGTATCTCAATGGGGCCAGGACTTTCGGCCCAGCTACTTAAAGATCACCGAATTTATTGACAAACTGCCGAAAAGGCCGGTAATATCCGCATTCACAGCGACGGCTACCCGTGAGGTAAAAGACGATATCATCAAAATATTAAGACTGAAACAGCCTTTTATCGCGGCAACCGGGTTTGACAGAGAAAATTTGTATTTTGAAGTGCAAAAGCCAAAAGACAAATATCAAGCCGTTATCCATTTTCTTAAAAATAACCCGGATAAAAGCGGCATTATCTATTGCGCTACCAGAAAAACGGTGGAACAGGTATGCGGCGACCTGCAGAACGATCATTATAACGCCACACGCTATCACGCCGGGTTATCGGAGTCCGAGCGTGCAGCCAACCAGGATGATTTTTTGTACGACAGAAAAACCATTATGGTCGCAACAAATGCATTTGGTATGGGGATTGATAAAAGTAATGTGAATTTCGTGATCCATTACAATATGCCCAAAAATATCGAGAGCTACTATCAGGAAGCAGGAAGAGCGGGACGCGACGGCACAAATGCAGATTGCATTTTGCTCTATGGCGGACAGGATGTGATCACGAATCAATTTTTAATCGATCACACCAGCGAACAAAATGAATTGGATTCTGAAACCCTGGAGCTTGTAAAAGAAAAAGAGCGGGAACGGCTGAAGCAAATGACCTATTATTGCCACACGATGGATTGTCTGAGGTCGTATATTTTGCGATATTTCGGAGATCGATCGGGCAATTATTGTGGGAACTGCAGCAACTGTAAGCAGAATTTTGAAACGGTCGATATATTGGATTACAGCAAAAAGATCATCTCCTGTATCTATCGGATGCGTGAAAGATATGGCGTCCAGATGTTGATTGACACCTTACGTGGCAGCCGCGGCGAGAAAATACAAAATCTTCATTTGGATCAATTATCGACCTATGGCATTATGAAAGAGGTTCCGCAAAGCCGTATCCGCGAAATAATCAATTATCTGGTCATCAATGAATATATTGTCCTTACGAATACTGAATTTCCGTTTGTGAAACTGGGAGCGAAATACAAAACGCTTTTAAATTCTGATCAACCGATCCTTATGAAAGTTGTGAGAGAATCTGAGCGCGCACAGAAAGAAATGAAATCTGGTAATTCGAAATCCAGCAAGTATGTCGGGGAGATCGACCAGCATCTGTTTGCAGAGCTGAAAGGTCTGCGGTTTCAAATTGCGGAAGAAAACAGGGTGCCGGCATTTGTGGTTTTTTCGGATGCAACACTGCTTGATATGTGCAGAAAAAAGCCGGTGAATAAAGACGATATGTTGGCGGTTTCCGGCGTGGGTGAAGTGAAATTCCAGCGCTATGGAGAACGGTTTTTAAAGATTATATCAGAGAACAGCGCCGTGGCAGCCAATGGGGGACAACCCGTTTCGGCGGATTCCGCACCATCCATTGGGGAGATATGTGAATATGTAAAACGGTCGTTTGTTCCGTCTGTGGAAGCTGTTCCGGTGTCGATTCTGACTGACATGCTGAATTCTCTGCTATTGCAAAAGGGGGATTACAAGCTCAGTGCAATTAAGCTGACAAACTTCTTCATGAAAAAGGGCTTGCTGCAATCAGAAACAATGGAAGGAAAAGGTAACCGGGTTGCAACGGAACTTGGAAAAGAACATGGAATTGCCACTGTGGAAAGAACCAACTCCGCCGGGAACGCTTACAGGCAAAATTTATATCATCAGCAAGCCCAGCAATATGCCGCAGACCATATCGAAGAATTGATCGGCGGTATTTAAAATATTGCCCGCTAAAACAACTCGGCTTGGCACTCATACCGCAGATACAAGTCGGTATGAGTTTCTGAATGAAAATGAATTATCCCCGAATATAGATATAACACATAGTCCAGCAATTTGTATTTGACAGACGAGTATGGATTGCACATTGTGTTTATAATCAGGACAAGCGTCTCATAACAGAATGGAACAATACGCGGCTATTGATTTTGCAATCATCCGTAATGAAGATAAAGATAACAGGAAAGAGATGGAGAGGGATCCAATGGATTATCCAGAACAAAAGCATCAACGACGTGTTCGATATAAGGGGACTCATCCAAGAAACTTTAAAGAAAAATACAAAGAACTTCAACCGGAAAAATACGCAGATACGGTAGCAAAGATTCTTCAAAAGGGCAACACCCCTGCCGGTATGCATATATCCATATGTGTGAAAGAAATATTGGATTTTTTGCAAATCAGACCCGGACAAATTGGGTTGGATGCAACCCTGGGGTATGGTGGCCACACATTAGAAATGCTAAAATGTTTGGAATCAAAGGGGCATTTGTATTCCCTTGATGTAGACCCGATTGAATTATCCAAGACGACAGAACGCTTACAGCGTTTGGGCTATGGTCCAAATCTGTTAACTACCAAGCTGCTGAACTTTGCCAATATCGATCAGGTTGCCGCTGAGGCAGGCCCGTTTGATTTTGTGTTGGCGGATTTGGGTCTGTCCTCTATGCAGATAGATAATCCGGACAGAGGGTTTTCCTATAAAAAAGACGGGCCGTTGGATTTGCGATTGAATCCTGAAAAGGGAATATCCGGTGCGGAGCGCTTAAAAGAGATGACGCAGGAAGAAATAGAAGGGATGTTGATCGAGAATTCGGATGAGCCCTATGCGGCCCAAATCTCCAGAGCGATTATTTCTCAAATGAAAAAGGGGGCTGAAATTTCCACGACAACTCAGCTCCGGCAGATTATTGAAGATGCGCTCAAATTTATTCCGAAAGATCAACGCAAAGAATTGACTCGGAAATCGTGTCAGAGAACCTTCCAGGCATTGCGGATCGATGTGAATAGTGAATTTGAGGTATTATATGAATTTTTAGAAAAACTTCCTAACGTCCTTGCAAAAGGCGGGCGTGTCGCCATCCTGTCTTTCCATTCGGGAGAAGACAGACTTGTCAAAAAATCTTTTAAAGCATTGCTGCGTGAAGGCGCTTACAGTGAAATTTCAACCGAGGTGATCCGGCCATCAGCGGAAGAATGTAATAGGAATAGCCGTGCCCGCTCAGCAAAATTGAGATGGGCAATAAAAGCGTAATTCGACGACTGTTCAGGGATATAAAACGTTCCGATTCACTTTTGCTTCCCATTCTGTTGATGATGTAAAAATTTTCTCACATCACTTTTCTGGCAGGAAAGGAGATCCCTATGTTTCAGGATAAGATCGCCGTTGTTACCGGCGGTGCGAGCGGCATTGGAAAATGTATCTGTGAAGAGTTCGAAAAGCGCGGCACAAAGGTCTGCGTCATCGACATACAGGACAATCCTTATTTTGTGGGCGACATCGGTGACGAGCAGACCTTAAGGCATTTTGCTGATACTGTGATCAAACAATACGGGCATGTTGACTATCTCATCAATAATGCCCTGCCGCTAATGAAAGGGATCAATGCTTGTAGCTATGACGAGTTTAATCATGCGCTTCGTGTGGGGGTCACTGCTCCTTTTATGCTGACCCAGTTGTTTCTAAAGCATTTTGCACCGGGAGCGAGCATTGTTAACATTTCCTCCAGCCGTGACCGTATGAGCCAGCCGTTCACAGAAAGCTATTCCGCTGCCAAGGGGGGGATTTCTGCCCTTACCCATGCGCTGGCCGTCAGTCTTGCCGGTAAGGTCAGAGTAAATTCCATTTCTCCCGGATGGATCGATACAAAAAACAATCATTACCGCGGGGCCGATGCAAATCAGCATCCTGTCGGCAGAGTTGGAACCCCTTTGGATATTGCCAATATGGTGCTGTTTCTTTGTTCGGAACAATCCGGCTTTATCACTGGTGAAAATATTTGCATAGACGGAGGAATGACACATCAGATGATCTATCACGGTGATTTTGGTTGGCGTTTGGAGACTGTGGATGAATCCTAAAGTCCATTTTTATTGTTTCTCAGATAAAAAAATCCCGCCCACAAAATGGGCGGGATTTTTGGAAAAGGCTCTGTCAGCGAAGTGGATACAGGAAAAACATTCCCATAAATGCGGCAGCCATATCAAGTAAGGCTTCATGGCGTAATAGAAAAGTCTGTTTTTGATCTTCCTTTGAAATCGTATCCTCTCCTCGAATTGCGGAGAGGCCTTTTTGCAGCAGCAGCCAAAGCAGCCATCCGGCAAACGCTCCGAGCGTATTCGTCAGCAGATCGTCAATATCTGAAATCCTGTGATTAAACAGTTGGCTGAATTCAATTGCCAAAGAAAGCAAAAATCCGAAAAATACGGTTTTCCACAACGGACGATACTGTTCCCACAGCAACGGCAGAAAAAATCCGAAAGGAATGAAAAGCAATATGTTTTCCAGATATTGGCGAGAGTTTATCGCGAGAGAATGAAATAGGGTCAGATTGACTTCACTTGCCGGGATGTGCAGTCCCTGCCAGGTGAGAATGGCATCACTGGAAAAAGAAAAAACGGAATGGATACCCGTCAAATACAGCATGATCGCCAGAGACCAAACAAAAATCAAATTGAGAGCAAAATGCCGATAGGGGATTTTTCCTTCGGCTTTTCTACGGTGAATCAGGAGCGGAATCTCAAATAAGAGCAGAAACGGGAGGGCATAGACAAAGCAGATCATGAGTTGTTTTATCAGCAATAAGGGCAATTTTTGATCTTCCTTTTGTAATCAATTTCAAAGACAGCGAAACCGTTTAATTCAGCCTTTGATATACTTCACGTGCGTCATCAATGTCGTACGGTTCGGTTTTATGGTCTCCCTCTGCTCCGGCAGTTACGAGGATGTATTCCTTCCCGCCTATTTGAGCAAGACTGGCGAGGCAAAGCCCGGCTTCATCGGTAAACCCGGTTTTCCCGCCGAGAATCTCTCCGCCCGGAAGCGTCTGATCCTTCAGGTTTTGAGATAACGTGCTGGTAAAGGTAATGCCATCCGGGTGTTTATTGGTGGCCGCTGTTGAATGGCGGGAGGAAGTGAAGATTTCCCGGAACGTTTGATTTTGGAGTGCGTAATCGAGAAGAAGCGATAAATCTTTCACGGTTGAGTAGTGATTTTCGTTTTGCAGTCCGGTCGAGTTGGTGAAATGGGTGTCGCTCATGCCGAGCTGGTCCGCTTTTTGATTCATCTTTTTTACAAAGTTTTCTTCTGAGCCAGAGATTTCATCTGCAAGTCCGATGCAGCATTCCGCTCCGCTCGGCAGCAGAGCGCCGTACAGAAGATCAATGGCCGGGACTTTTTCTCCGGGCAGAAACCCCGCCATAGAGGCATCGGCTTTATAAAGCGGCTGAAAAATGGAAGAAGAGAGTTCGATCTTTTTCTGTAGATCCGGAATATTTTCAATGGCCACAACAGCCGTCATCATTTTCGTCAGCGAAGCGGGATAAATCCTTTCGTTACCCTGCTTCTGCATCAGCACGGTTTTGTCGCTCAGCCGGACAAGAATCGCATAAGCGCTGTGCAGATCCTCTGTATCAATAGAGACAGGCGTATCGGAATTTTCGGGGATCAAAGTAAGGGACGGGCCGGAAGCGGCAGAGCGAACACTCTTTTTGATGATATCGCTCATAACGGACGGTCCGAATTGAAATGCCAGGACGGAAACAATGAAAACAAAAACAACGAACAGGCAACCGGATTTTTTCTTTCTGGAATGCAACGGTAAAACAGCTCCTTGGTTTTTTATTACTTCTATTCAACTATAAATTCGGCTGCCATGTTGGAATTCTATCTTATGAATCTCTTAAGATTCTCTTATGATGGGATTTTTACCGTAAATACCGTGCGCTCCGCGTCGCTCTCTGCCGTGATCGTTCCGCCGTGGGCCGTTACGATTTCTTTTGCAATGGCGAGGCCGAGACCCGCACCTCCGGTGTTGGAAGAACGGGAGGTATCCAGGCGATAGAATTTTTCAAAAATAGTATTCAGTTTTTGCGGGGGAATCGGTTCGCCGTGATCCGTGAAGGTGATCACGACATTTTGGTTTTGCTGCATTGCCGAAATGTCAATCACGCTGTTTTCGTAGCTGTAGGCAATCGCGTTTTTCAGAATGTTGTTGAAGACGCGGGCCAGCTTATCCGCATCCCCGGTCAGAATCAGATTTTCCGGAACATGGACAACCGCTTCCATCCCTTTGGGGATCAGCATAGGATAAAATTCGTCCGCCATCTGCCGCAGCATCAAAGAAAGATCGATTTTGCTTTTATTCAGGACAAGAGACTGCAAATTGAAGCGGGTGATATCGAAAAACTCATTGATCAATTCTTCCAGCCGATATGTTTTTTGCAGCGCGATGCCCGTGTACTTTTCTTTCTGTGTTTCCGGCATATCCGGCGCTTCATTCAAAAGACAAAGGTACCCAATCACAGAAGCCAGCGGCGTTTTCAAGTCGTGCGCAAGATACGTGATCAGATCGTTTTTTCGCTGCATTTCGGCCTGCGCTAGCTGGCGGCTGTGCCGTTCCATTTCTTTCAACTGCATCAGTTGAATTTTAAATTCATCGTATTCCCGCGGCAGAACAGGCAGAGTTTGATCCGAGATCAGAACCTGTCTCATGGCGTTCGAAATTTGGTTCATGATTTGTCTGGATTTTTTCTTTGCGGAACCGTAATAGATCAGACAGCTTAACAAAACGATCGCTGAGACTACGGCGATGGACGCAATATAGATGAACTTTTTCAAAGCAAGCCAGTTGAACTGTGTGTCGACAAAAGTGCCGGAAACGCCCCAATGTGTTTCTTCAATAATAAAACTTTTATAAATCCAATTGCTGAACATGCGATTGGCGATCCCGGTATCCAGAATATACAATACACTGAAGCTCAAAAAAATGGTGGCCATAACGATCAGAAATATCTTAGCCGGAGTATTCAGTTTACTTTTCAATTTTATAGCCGACCCCCCACACTGTTTTGATATATTTTGGATGCTCCGCAGAATCACACATTTTCTCGCGCAGGTGCCGGATATGCACCATGACCGTGTTGTTGCTGTTGCTGTAGTATTTTTCGCCCCAAACCTCCCGGAACAGCTCCTCTGAGCTTACTACATGTCCGCGATTGGAACTGAGAACCCACAAGATTGAAAATTCCGTTGGCGTCAGTGACAGCGGTTTTTCGTTGAGCGTGCATTCGTGCGTATCCTGATTCAGGACCAGACCGGAAAAGGAAAGAACAGATTCTTCCGGTACCGTTTCGCTGGAATTGTATCGGGTAAACCGGCGAAGCTGCGCTTTGATGCGGGCAACGAGTTCCAGGGGTTGGAATGGTTTTGTCACATAATCGTCTGCCCCAAGCGTCAGGCCGGTGATTTTATCCACTTCTTCCTCTTTTGCTGTCAGCATAATGATGGGGAAATTGTGTTTCTCCCGAATCTTCCGGCAGAGGGAAAACCCATCGATGTCCGGCAGCATTACGTCGAGAATCGCAAGATCAATCTGTTCCGATTCCACGCTCCGGATGGCGTCCTCACCGTTATAGAATTTATGCACGGTAAATCCTTCGTTTTCTAAGTATACCTCTACCAAATCCGCTATGGTCTGCTCATCGTCTACGATTAAAATGTCAGCTCCCATACGGTTCATCACTCCTTTTTCCGCTGCACTTTTATGATTTATCATAAGGCAAAGGGCCAAAGAGAGTCCTTTTGATTTCCTTATGAAAGTCTTAAGATTTTATGAAGATAGTTTACATGATTGGACTTCTCTATTCACAATATATACGGAAGTGACGGAAAAAGCAATTTTGCATGAGTTAAATAATTCCCATATTGAGCATACTGCGAGATTGGACACGTTTGTGACTGCTTCCCATTTCGTTTAGAACCTGCAAATAGTTTACCGCAGATTGTTTTACGATTGTTTCAGCATTTATTGAGCAGTATCTGGGGCAAAGACTTACAATTGTCTGCCTGAGTGTTGGATTTGTTACTTGCTCAAAAGACTGTTAATGCTGCCCTGATGCCCCTCCATTGATCTGATGGCTGGCAGGATTCGCTTCATTGACTTTTGCGGCATTTGGTATTATGCTATCAACAGGTGTGCAACATTTAGAGATGGATAAGAGGGGAATCTGCCGCGATGAAAAAATCACTGATATTGCTTTGTTCCATTTTTCTTCTCAGTTTTGTTGTGAATGGCTGCACTCAGGGCGAATCTCCGGTTTCGTCTGCGGTTCTGAGCAGCGAGCCTGAAAGTTTCAGCGTCGTGCTCACAAAAGAAGAAATCTCAAAAGAGATTGTGTTTCGTAAGACCGCTGCTGCTGACGGAGAAATTGTCTTGACTGGCGAACTAATTGAAAGAATTGAGGCGAAGCACAGTCAAGGCCCATCCCCAAACGGATATGATATTACGTTTCATCTTACGGAAGAAGGCAGAAAGCGATTGGCTGCGGACAGCTCTGAAATCGTAAAAGAAGAACAGGAAATGTCTATTTGGGGAAAAGACGGAATTATCACCTCTGCGAAAATGACGGAACCGATTACAGATGGGACATTTGTTTTGAGCGGCTCCTACGGCGAAGAGGAAGCGAGGCAGTACATGGATCAGTTTGCCAGATAATACTGAGCCAATCAGGTGGAACAAATAACCGCAATGAAAAGGGCGCCGGAGAATCCAGCGCCCTTTTTCATAGCAAAGGGATATCTTTTATTGAATGCCATTGACAATATATGAATTTTATGTTAATAATAAGAATGGTTTATACACATTGGTAGGATAATGTGTATAGTACTTTCGCGAATTTTCTCAATGAAGTTGTTCCAATATGAAATTCATTATTGGAGCAACTTCTTCTTTTTTGCCGACAAAGATTGCGACCAATAGAAGAATCAACAGTAATACCTCTAGAAATTTAATCACAGATTTTAAACTGAAGCTGGGAAGAAAATATTGAACTGTCTTGGTTTCGCTGATTTTTTCTTCATCCTTAGTGAACACGGTGTTATGGATTTTTTTACAGATCACGATAGGATGAGAACTTGACTTCATAAAAATTCTCCTTTCTATGAGGAAGATGTTACGGGCTGACGTTTAAAAGAGTCCATGTTTCTCACCTCCAATCTAATTTGATTTTTATATTTGAATAAAAATGACCAGTTCCTTTTTATTAGGAGTGACCTGGTCATGAATAGCACTCCGTACAGGAACAACTTGAGATTCATGGCTGTCAATACGGAGAATTTATTCAGTTTTTAGACTTGCGAAATGAATCCCCTTACCAGGATTTTAAGCTTGACTGCTTTGAAAAGAGAACTCTATTCAATCTTTCAATAATAGTATCAGTATGCCTAAAGAGTATTATGTTTTCGAAATTATGTCAACGTGTATTCTGTCGAATTATGTTGACATAAATTTTTTTGTGTGTAAAAGAAAAAAGGATTTACAAAATATGGAAATTATTTTATAATATATTTATATTCGCGGTATATCCGTTGTTATGGGCGTGTTCTCCGTAACAGGGGGCAGGGTGGTTGTACAGCCATCCTGCCCCTGTTTTTATATCTTAAAATGACAAACTCCCTCGGCCGGAATTCTTTCCGGCCGAGGGAGTTTGAATTTGAAAGATGTGTTTACATTTGGGTAGCGCTGGATTGAGAAATGTTTTTAAGAGCCTCGCCCGCATTGTCCTGAAGATTAGGTTGAACAGAGATGTCCCCCAGTGCGACTACGCCCACTATAGTATTGTTCTCTACAATGGGCACTCTTCGAATTTGCTTTTCGCTCATCAATTTTGCAACCTCGTGTACATCCATTTCAGGGTTGCCTACCACAGGATTCTGGCTCATGATATCGCAGACCTTTTGCTGCTTTACATTCTGGCCTTTCGCAGCAGACCTAGTTGCAATATCCCTGTCGGTCACGATGCCAACTACCTTTTCCTGATCGCAGACAGGAATAGAGCCAATATTGTGCTGCTTCATCAGTTGGGCGGCTCTTTCGATGGAATCATCCGGATTCAGCTTGGTAACTTCTTTTGACATGATATTTCTGACTTTCATATCCATCACCTCTATCCTTATGTTTTCCACCAAATCTATTTTTATAATGGAATCGTAATTGCAACTGAAGAAATATTGAAAAAAGAGGATCATCATGAATGATTTGAAGCTGCAGCTTGAGCGGCCCAATGAAAACTTTAATCTTCGAATGGCCATAAGAGCAAAAACGGCTTCCTTTAGCCGGCCTGTTTTTTCTTTGCAAACACGATACAATCCGCTATAATAATCGTAGACAAACAGTTTGAAAATAGGCCCAATGAGTAGCTGCATAGATAGGATGTGATGTTGCAATGGTAATATATTATAGCTCAACCGGTAATTCCAAGCATGTTGCTTTAAAGCTGCACGAGGCATTTCATGGGGATTTCATAGACATCTGCGATTTCGAGGAGCCAACCTCATTTGACTTAGAAGATGGGGAGACACTGTTTCTGGTCACTTTCAATTGTTTTTGGGGAGTCTCAAACCGGATGGAATCCTTCCTTCGAAAAAGTGAATTTAGGAACGTCGGCAAAATAGTCGTAATCATGACATGCGGCGGATATCTGGGTGGCGGAGATGCCTCGGTAGAAAAGCTGTTTTTAGAAAAGGGGTTGCCGAAACCAACCATTTACTCACTGGTTATGGTCACAAACTATTCTATACTGCATGATGTGCCGCCGTTGGATGCTCAAAAAAGGAAGCTGATGCATGCGGAAAATACCCTTCGTAACATCATTCAGGGGACACAAAAGCCCTATCACAGCAACTGGCTGATCCGGCAATTCGTACCCATTGCTCGCGCTCAATACGAAAAATCTCGAATCACATCACCCTTCACTGTGGACAGCTCCTGCATCCATTGCGGACTGTGTGCGAAGAACTGTCCCTCTCATGCGATTGAAATGAAAGACGGAAAACCATTTTGGAGGCTCCCGAAATGTGATATCTGCTTACGCTGTCTGCATCACTGTCCAGTTGAAGCGATCAACTACGGTGATTCCACCCGAAATCGTTTGAGATATACCTATGATTCTTCTATGGAAACTCCTATTACATAACTTATATTTTGTTTTTGGAATAGAAGCATCTGAAATGATGGGATATCCTCTTGTTTGCGCCCCAAAGCCCTGTTGTAAGCGGGTTTTCGCGTTTGTTCTGATGCACCATTCGGCCCACGAAATCAAATGATATCGCGGGCCGATTTTTATCTTCTATAAGAATATCACCGGAAAACCAGTCACAGCCCCGCTGTTCGCCTTGCTTGATAAGCGTTTTCTCGCTGTCCTTTTCACACTTCAGCCAATCAGATTTTTATAGTCAGCAGTTGACTTTTCATGGCATGTGTGTTAAAGTAGACAGGTATTCAAAAATGTTACATTGCCTCACATGTTTTTGTAAGTCATTGATTCGTTTCATTGAGTTATAAAAGCGTGTGTTTTTTTGTGCGTTACAGATGCAATACTGACTCAGGTACCAGTGATAGAATAACGGTACGTCAGGTTCATTCTGAAAAAGACTGCGGCCCTGTTACAAACAGTGGCGGCAGCGGCGAAGTGTCTGTTCGTTTTCCTTCCATCGTTTCTGATCGCGAAGAGCCTGAACGAAGGCGGCAAGGTAATTTTTTAGTACGGAACGGAGTCTGAAAAGCAGCAGAAATAATGTGCTGTGAACGTCAGAACGTATAACGCAAACGGGATTCAAGGGCCGCCAATTTCAATGGGGGTTGGCGGATTCTCTTGACACGAAGAAATATTAGATGAAATGGAGCTTTCATGATCACAAACTTTGAAAAATTTGGCTTTACGCCGGAACTGCTGCGGGGAATTGTAAAAATGGGATACTGTGATCCGTCCCCCGTACAGGAAGTCGCCATAGGGCCTATGCTTGAAAAACAGGATCTGTTGGTACAGGCGCCTACCGGCACCGGAAAAACGGCTGCGTTTGGCCTTCCGATTCTGGAAAATGTGAATCCTGCCGACCGGCAGATTCAAGCTGTCATTCTTTGCCCCACGCGGGAACTGGCAGTGCAGACAACCGGTGTTTTGAAGCAGATGGCCACCTACAAGCAAGGGATTCGAGTTCTGGCGCTGTATGGCGGGGAACCGATTCAGCGTCAGATCATGGCGTTAAAACGCTGCCCGCAAATTATAGTGGCTACCCCCGGACGCATGATGGATCATATGCGCCGCAGAACCACCCGGCTGAGCGGCGTCAATTGTATCGTGCTGGATGAGGCGGATCAGATGCTGGATATGGGATTCCGAGAGGATATCCATACCATTCTGCAGTGCGTTCCCACCGAACGGCAAACGGTGCTGTTTTCCGCGACCTTGTCCGATGAAATCAAAACGATCGCTGCACAGTATCAACAGGATACAAAGCAGATCTGCATTCAGCCCAATACTGCCAACGCAAAGAAAGTGGAGCAGTTTTATTGCGAAGTCCGCGGCAACGCGAAATTTTCCGCGCTGCTGCAGCTGCTGCAAAAAAAGCAGTTCGATCTTTCTTTGGTTTTCGTCGCAACGAAAGTGATGGCCGGCGATCTGGCGTCTCAGCTGACGGAAGCCGGGTACCCGGCAGAGGCGATTCATGGCGACCTGCGCCAAAAGCAGCGGGATCAGGTCATGCGGCGCTATCGGGATGGAAAGGTAAATATTTTGGTCGCGACCGATGTCGCTGCCCGCGGCATTGACGTCGGGGGAATCGACGCGGTTGTGAACTATGACATTCCTGGCGACGCGGAAAGCTATGTGCACCGAATTGGACGAACCGGCCGCGCCGATCGCACCGGGGTTGCATATACCTTTATCTACCCCAGAGAGCGAGGCAAGCTGCACGGAATTATCAGCAATACCAAAGCATCCATCGCACCCGTTGTACTGGATGTCAAGTCTGCTCTCCCTGAATTTTCAATGCTTCAAAAGCAATATCAAAATGAGAGCCGGAACAAACGCAGAAACACGGGGAAGCCTTGGAACAAGAGCCGATCCTCGCACAGACCGGCATTCAAAGCCTGAATGTTTTGTCCCTCAAAATAAAAAAGCCTGCATCACGGCGAAAGCTCGCCGTGATGCAGGCTTTTTTGATTATAAATGGAATCTGCGCTGGATTTCCGTCCAGAGCGCTTTCCCCTCGAAAAACAGCAGGAATGCCAGAAAAACAATGGAAGCCCCAAAACTGATGGCTGACGGAATGACAACACGAACCGCACCCGTCAGAATCAGGATAAAACAGACAATTCCCAGAACACAGTCGATAACAAGGTATAAAATATAATCCTGTGTATCGAGTCTGCGTGCTTTTGCCACGATCGTCATGGCGAGCAGGGCACAGGAGCAAAGAATGGGGAACACAAAATTCAGTGACCAGCCGCTGAAGCCCGTCAGAAAATCCCACAAAAACGCAATGAGCGTGACAATGATCACCTGCCAGAGGATATTCTTGGGCAGGTTCTTTCGCTTTTTGACGATGAGCGAAACATCGATCCACAGACTTGCGATACCGGCGATTACAAACAGCGACCACCATCCGCCTGCAGGCATGATCAGGTTGATCATCACACAGATCGCCGCCGCGCACACACTGCCAAATGCGAGCCATGCAATGAGCACTCGGCTGACGGTTCGCCGGGGATTTGGCAGACGCGGGAACCGGTTACCGGAGCCATCTGGAGTTCCGACCGGTTTGTTCTGGCAGAGCGGACAGCGGGTTTGCTCTCCGGGTAAATCCAATTTGCAATGTTCACACCGCAGCATATGCCGTCTCCTCTTCATTGTACTGTTCCAGATTGGAAACCACCTGTACGGAAATCCCCATCTCTGTTAGCTGGCGGAAAAAATGCCGCTGAATTCCGGTGTCCGCCAACTGCGAGGATACGCTGACAGCCAGGGTATCCCCAAAAGAGCAAAGACACAGCTGCGGACGCTTGGTGCTGACGAACACATCGAATAGTTGAATGTGTTTTGCTGCCTCTGCGGGTACCGCGACCCGGCCGATATTGGAAAAAGCCGCCGTGTCCCCGCCGTCCGCCCAAATTCCGCTGATGCGCAGGATCGGAATTTTTAACGGCAGGGGAATGGCCTTAATGAAGGGATTGTTTTCAAAGACCGAATACCGGCTGATGATCCCGTGCAGATTTTCCTGGGTCAGCTGCCGTCGGAAGGACTCGCGCACATTTGCCAGAACCTGAGCGAATTCCTGTCCGTCTTTTTGAAAATGGTGTGAAACTTGGATCACTCCAAAAAAATTTCGGGCCGTCTGTGCCGGAAAGAAGCGGCGAAGATCCACCGGCACGCTAATGATGACAGGGCGGTTTCGTTCCCGTACCGCCATTCCATCGTAAATGGAGCAAATCAGCAGTGAAACCAGGAATTCACTGAGTGTGGCGTCGTTTTCATGGGCCTTTTGAAGCACCGCTTTGGCGGATAAAAATCCCTCTGTAATCCCGGTCCGGTTGCCGGGCAGGCGTTCCCCGCGAATCCGATAGGCCCGGTAATGTTTCATTTTCGGGACGGTTCCGGTTTTATCATAATATTTGTAAAACGCATCCTGATTTTTTTGATCGCGGGAAGCGTCATAATCGGCCAACCGTCCTGAAATTCGATACTTTTTTGCCAGATAAGCAAAGACCAGAGCGCGTAAAAACTGCATTGCGCCAGTACCATCTGCCAAAACGTGAAATACTTCCAGATTGATTCGCTTTTTATAATAGAGGACACGGAATAATAAGCCGGGCCCATCCTGATTGTAGATAGGACTGCAGGCGGGAAGCGACTCCTTTTCGACCTGCGGACGGAGATTGCTTTCCTCCAGGTAATACCAGAACAATCCTTTTTTCAGAATGGAACGGTATAAAGGAAACTCCTGAATTGTTTCTTCCAAAGCACTCTGTAAAATACCGCTGTCTACCGGTTCGGTCAGCTCACATACAAAGCGGAATACTTTCGTATCCCGCTTTGTACTGGTGGGCGGAAATATCTTGGCGGCGTTGTCCAGCCGGCTCCAATGTTTACGTTCTGCCATGGAGATTACCCTTTCGTAAAAAACCGTTGATGATCCGATAGGTCTGCTGCACCTGTTCAAACCGCGGCGGCAGCATCATATAAGCGTGAAGCGCGTCCGGTATACGAATGATCTGCACGTCATTCCCTGCGGCGCGCAGTTTTTCGCCATAAGCTTCCCCTTCGTCTCTGAGCGGACAATACTCTGCCGTAATCAACAGGGTACGGGGCTGCCGCGAGAAATCCGACGCCAGAAGCGGAGCAAAATAAGGATTGTTCAGATCGTCATCCGAGCTCCGATAAAGCTCGATAAAGCTTTGAATCCGTCTAGAGGTAAGAAGATAGTCCGTTCCGTTCTCCCGGATAGACGGAAAGGGAGAACGCTCACTGTGGTCATTGTACGTGGACGGATACAGAAGGATTTGCCGTTTGGGAAGAAACTCCCCCCGGTCCCGCGCCATCAAAGAAACGGCCGCGGCCAGATTGCCCCCGGCGCTGTCGCCGATCAGCGTAATGCTGTCCGGGTTCACACGAGGGATTCGGCTGAGAAAGAACTCGCGCGTTACCGCGTAGCAATCCTCTACCGCGGCGGGGAATTTGTGCTCCGGCGCCAGCCGGTAATCCACGGAGGCTATGGTGCAGTTGGTCGCTTTTGCAAGATCGGCACAAACGCCGGTATAGTTTTCGATTCCTCCGGTTACCCAGCCGCCGCCGTGAAAAAAGAGAAGAAGAGGGAGGGCTCTTTTTCTGCTCGGCGCAAAAAGGCGCACGGGAATGGCGCGGCCGTCGCAGAAAACCTTGTGGTCCCACATCTTGTAGTCCTTGGGTCTTCCCCGCAATCGGGAAGTAAGTATTTGAAACTGCCGTTCCATTTTATATGTTTTTTTCACATCCGGTTCTAAGGACGTAATTGCCTTAAGGGCCGCCCGCATTACCTTATTGATCGACAAGTGTCTCACATCCCCCTATCAATGGCTGATCTGCGTCCGATGGTACCCGATTTCGAAATGTACCGGCGGCTCATGTCGTACAATCCACTTATAAACACAGCTTCGATATTGGAAATTATACCATAATTCGTATTTAATATCCAATCAGATGCCGCGCAAAAATAAGAATTACTGCTTAGGCTGTTTATGCTATACTAAATCTACAGGACAAGAGTCAACAAATGTCTGTTCAGAAATCGGTGAGATGCTTCTTCTTGAACCGCTGGCTGTCTCGGCCCCAGGCTGAGAGTGTGGGGAATAGATGGATCACACCGGGATCATGATAAGGGAAATCGTAGAAAAGCGAAAGGGGATGGAAGCTCATGGTAGAAGTGCGTTTGCCCGGAACAGGTGGGATGCTCCCGCTGGAAAATCGCTGGACGGCAAGCTGCTGGGTAGAGTTTCAGGGTACGGCGATCCTCATTGATTGCGGTGAGGGAACACAGATTGCCCTGAAAAAAGCGGGCTGCAAATTAAGCCGGCTGGAGCTGCTGCTCATTACTCACTTTCATGCGGATCATATCGCGGGATTGCCCGGACTGCTCCTGACCCTGGGCAACTATGGAAAAAAGACGCCGCTCACGATTGCCGGGCCTGCCGGGCTGGGGCAAGTGGTAGCATCGCTGATGACCATAGCGCCGAATCTTCCCTATCCGATTGTGTTAAAAGAGTTAGATGGAGAGACTAAAGACTTTGATATGTTCGGCATCCACTTTGCGTCCATGCATTTGCAGCATGGTATCCCTTGCCTGGGCTACCGCCTGACTTTGAAACGAAAGCCGATCTTTAACCCGGACAAGGCAAAGGAACTGGGCGTGCCTCTGCACTATTACAAGACCCTGCATGCCGGTCAACCGGTTGTACTGGACAACGGCAATCAAATTTTACCTTACATGGTGCTGGATGGGGAGCGTCGCCCGATCAGTATCTGCTACTGCACAGATACCCAGCCGATTGAGGAGATTTCCAGCTTCGCCCATGGTGCGGATTTATTTGTCTGTGAGGGAATGTATGGGGACGAGGCCATGAGCGAAAAGATGCAGGAAAAAGGGCATATGATCTTTTCGGATAGCGCCAGACTGGCCCAACGTGCTGAAGTAAAGCAACTGTGGCTGACCCATTTCAGCCCTGCCATGAAGGAGCCGGAGCAGTATCTGGATGCAGCCATGTCCATTTTTGAACATACAGCGGTCGGCTATGATGGCATTCGCACAACGCTTGGGCCATAAAAAGGGAGTCAGAGAAGGATCAAGGCGGACAGTATCGGAACCAGCGAGGTAACCGGTACGGCGCAAGAAAGAGGAAGCAGATGTTCATCTGCTTCCTCTTTCTTCTGGGTATGTTCTCTAACGATGATTTTTTGGACAGTCCGGCCCGAAAGAAACATCAAAATGAATATATTTACCGATGCACGGAAAACCAGGCCGCTTTGGCGAGCGGCCTGGTTGCTTTTTGGAAACTACATGTTGAAAAGATGCACACATCTTTATAAAGCTTCCCTGACTTTCGTGAAAAAGAAAAGGAAGCATGATGAAGTTCGGCGACATCTTGGAAAAGTGCGGCCAATCGAATCAAAGTCTCGCTGCCTGCTGGTTTTTACCAGAGACAGCAGAGCTCTTTTTGTTATGCGATGCACTCTGGTCTGGCGGTTTGCCGTTCAGGTTCAGATGAAATTTATGATTTAGAATAACCGCTGTTGACAAATTGACTATTCTGCGTTACTATATAGCGGTAGTAAGCAATACTGAATACCGGTGCTGCTGAATAGCAAGGAGTGATTGTACTGGAAAACTTAACGGAAATGCTCAAAGGTGTGCTTGAGGGCTGCGTCCTTGAAATAATAAGCCGCAAAGAAACCTATGGCTACGAAATCACGCGGCGTCTGAATGCCCTCGGCTTTACGGATGTTGTGGATGGAACGGTGTATACCATACTGGTTCGGCTTGAAAAAAACAAGCTGGTAGAGATCAGCAAAAAGCCCTCCGACGTGGGGCCGCCGCGAAAGTTTTTTACGCTCAACGACGCGGGGCGTGAGGAACTGCAAAAGTTTTGGGAGAAATGGGAGTTCGTATCATCGAGAATGAACGAGCTGAAGGAGAAAAAATAATGAATTTTTGGGATAGGATCACAGGAAACGACATGACGAAAGAAATGCGGGCTTTTGAATTGCGGGCCAAGAAGCTGCCGGCTGATTATCAGGAAGCATGGGAAAAAATCAATTTGAATCTTTGGTCGCACACGGATTTCACCGGCCGCAACCTCATGCCGATTCTTGACGGTGTGCTCGGCCTGCTCGAAGAAGGGGCGGCGAACGGCGAGAGTGTCCGGGAAGTCTTGGGCGACGATATTAAAGGCTTCTGTTCATCGCTGGCCGGCGAAGAAGGGGCAAAGTCGTTGCGCGACAGGTGGCGTGAGCAGCTCAACCATACTATCGCCAAAAAATTAGGCAAATAGGAGGATATCATGAACATACAAGAGATCATCGAAAGCAAAAAAGAGTGGCGGGCGCACATGGCACGTGTCAAAGCGCTCCCGCAGGAGTATCAGATCGTTTATAAAGAGATTCAAAAATATCTCTTTCGGGTCGGTCCTGTTGAGATGGCCGATGGGATAACCGACGGAACGGGCTTGTTCTCGGGAATTGTCGATCTTTTTGAAGAGGGAGCGGCTTTGGGGAAAGGTGTTCTCGAAGTGACAGGCCGCGACGTAGCGGCTTTCTGCGACGATCTGATCCAAGATTCCAAAACGAACGCCGATATCTATCAGGAATCTGTCAACCGCGACGTTTATAATGCCATAAAAAAAGATATGGATAAAAAAGGGGGAGATCGGGGTGGAAAAAGCAATTGAAGTAAAAGGGCTGAAAAAGTCCTACAAACACCTCCCTGTCCTGAAGGGCGTGAATTTTGAGGTGGAACGGGGTACAATTTTTGCCCTGCTCGGCTCTAACGGAGCCGGCAAGACCACGATCGTCAAAATCCTTACGACGCTGCTCAAACCAGACGGCGGCACCGCCGTCGTCAATGGCTTCGATGTTGCGGCAAAGCCGGATGATGTGCGGCAGTCGATCAGCCTGACCGGGCAGTTTGCCGCCGTGGATGAGATTCTGACTGGTCGGGAAAACCTTATCATGATCGCCAGGCTGCGGCATCTTGAAAATCCCCATCAAATCGCGGATGATCTGCTAAAACGCTTTGGCCTGACCGACGCTGCGGACCGCAGGGTGTCTACTTATTCGGGCGGCATGCGCCGCAGGCTCGACATCGCCATGAGCCTGATCGGAAAGCCGCAGCTTATTTTCCTCGACGAACCGACTACCGGGCTTGACCCCGAGGCGCGCATCGAAGTCTGGAAGATCGTCAATGAGCTTGCCGACGGCGGTACGACGGTCTTTCTGACCACGCAGTATCTGGAGGAAGCCGAGCAGCTTGCCGACCGGATCGCCATTCTGCATGAGGGCAGAATTATTGTAAGCGGCACGCTGGAGGAACTGAAAAAGCTGTTCCCGCCCGCCAAGGTGGAGTATGTGGAAAAACAGCCGACGCTCGAGGAGATTTTCCTTGCGATTATCGGCAAAAAGGAGGAAGCGTAGGAATGAAAAACCATTTTTTCAGTGACATGAATGTGATGATGGGACGTTCCATGCGCCACATCACCCGCAGCATGGATACCATTATCACGGTCTGCCTTACTCCGATCGCAATGATGCTGCTGTTCGTCTACGTATTGGGCGGCGCGATCCAAACCGGCACGGACAACTATGTGAATTATCTGCTGCCCGGCATCCTGCTGATGGCGATCGCGAGCGGCATCGCCTGTTTACGGATATGCAGAGCGGCATTTTCGAGCGATTCCACTCTATGCCGATTGCGCGCTCAAGCGCGCTGTGGGGGCATGTGCTGACCTCGCTGGTATCCAACGCAATTTCGGTTGTTGTCATTATCCTTGTGGCGCTGATTATGGGCTTCCGCTCCTCGGCGGGGGTTCTGTCCTGGCTGGCCGTAGCGGGTATCCTCGTGCTTGTAATACTGGCACTGACCTGGATCGCGGTGATTCCTGGGCTGACTGCAAAATCGGTGGACGGTGCGAGCGCCTTTTCCTACCCGCTGATCTTTCTGCCGTTCATCAGCTCGGCGTTTGTGCCGACTGAATCGATGCCGGGCCCTGTCCGCGCTTTTGCGGAGCACCAGCCGGTAACCTCCATCGTCAACGCCATCCGCGCGTTATTATCTAATCAGCCCGTCGGCAATGATATCTGGAGCGCTCTTGTGTGGTGTTTGGGGATTCTTGTGGTGGCGTATGCTTTTGCCATGCTGGCTTATAAACGGAAAACAGCGTGAGAAATCAATCAATCGGCATAATAGAGAATGCATCGATTAAGTCAATCGCATCGCTTTTCGGCGACGGCTCCTGCTGTGGGAGAATCGAGAAATAAAAGATGGGCATAAATGCAGTAAGGTGGTATTACGGCACCTTTGATGGGCCCCGCTATTTATAGACCATCAATAGCCATTACCTTGATTAAGAGAGATCATCTGCAATTACATCATATAGCGGAACCCGCAGGGGAACACTTGTAAAAAGTGCATCCTGCGGGTTTTGTTAGAATGGAAAATTTCACTCCTTACTTCACCTGCTATCATTTTTGAAACGGCATTTATTCATTGTTATTGGATATGGAATGCAGAATGAAAGATCGGTACCAATAAACTAAAATTGATTTTAACTTTTCATAAAGCCTTAAAATCATTTGACAAGGAATGGGTTAGCGATATAACATGAATACATCTAGTTGGATTTCACCCTATATTGCTCCAAAGACAGAAAACATGAATGAATCAAACAAATTAAGGTGAATTATGATAAACTATAATGAACAAGTACGAATGTTTAAGAGTTCTATACCAATTGGCCCTAAAACAATTTCTGAACTGGTCGATTGGCTTAGAAAACAGGTTGACATAAAGGAAATTCCCCTAAGTCTTCTCCCCGGTCGTACTTTGCAGACAGCCAAATATAATGCAAGCCATTGCATTCTCAATAACCATTTACAATTAAATCCTGACGATATGTTTTTTCTCGCGTTTGAAGTGATAATAAATCAAAAAAGCAGTCGATATTTTGACACCATATATGATCATGACTTGATCTATGTTGTGTTAGAGGAACATACCGGATACATTTTTTCGAACAGTAATCGACTGTTTCTTGATCTTGAGTTCATTCGCGGAGTTTCACAACACGAATTCGATACGGAGGGAGACGAATTTCGCTCACTACTCTCTCACTTAGCAATTGCCTATTGTGAAGAACATCATATCGAAGATTAGTATAAGGGGCAATGCGTACACAGATTCCCTGCGACATCCTGTTTGGATCAGTTGAAAGGCAACTGCAAAGGATAAGTCCCCATCCTTTACAGAGGCAGGCAAACAAAATTTACTGAGGTAAGTATATGAACAATATTTACGACGATAAGAACTTTTTTGATCAGTACGCGAAGATGTCGCGGAGCCGGCAGGGCTTATCCGGAGCAGGCGAATGGTATCAATTCAAAGCCTTGTTTCCGGATTTGAACGGCAAAAGCGTACTCGATCTTGGGTGCGGTTACGGCTGGCACTGTAAATATGCGGTGGAATGCGGTGCAAAGCAGGTGCTGGGCATCGACTTGAGCGAAAAAATGATACAGGAGTCAAACGAAAAAAACGCTGACCCAAAAATCACCTATCGGGTATGCGGGCTGGATGAATATGATTATCCCGCCGATTCTTACGACTGTGTCATTTCCAATCTGGTGCTTCATTATATTGCAGATATTGATTCTATTTTGAGAAAGATATATTCGACGCTGAAATCGGATGGCGTTTTTCTCCTTAATATCGAACATCCCGTCTTTACAGCGGGTGTGAACCAGGATTGGATTTACGAATCAGACGGCAAACCGCAGTATTGGCCAGTGGATGATTACTTTTATCCCGGAGAAAGAGTTACCCGTTTCCTTGGAAAAACGGTCATAAAGCAGCATCATACACTGACGCAGATTCTGATGGGGCTAATTAGCGCCGGATTTCGCCTGGAAGTGGTTGAAGAAGCGATGCCGAGCGCCGATAGTATGAAGATTCCGGGCATGTCCGATGAAATGCGCCGCCCGATGATGTTGCTGATCAAGGCCCTGAAACAGGGATAATAAAAAAGAATGAGGCTGACAATCAGGTGTCAATCATAATCGTAGGATTATATGGATCGAAGGAGGATTTGTGTGGACGTTCAGACAATATTGCAGGAACTGGAATCATTGGGTACAGAGCGAACAAAGAAGGTATATCTGCAGCAGGGGGCGCGCGAGCCGCTTTACGGAGTCGCGACGGGTGCGATGAAACCGATTGTCCGGAAAATCAAGATCGATCAGGCGCTTGCGGAGGAGCTTTACGTGACCGGCAACTATGACGCCATGTATCTGGCCGGTATGATTGCTGATCCTAAAGCCATGACAGCAGCGGATTTTGACCGATGGATGGAAAGCGCGTATTTCTATATGATTTCTGATTTTATCGTGGCAGTAACGCTTGCGGAAACGGACATTGCGCAGGCCGTTTCCGACCGGTGGATTGCAAGCGGCAAAGAATTGTATGTATCCGCTGGATATAGCTGCTACTGCTGGCTGATCGGCAACCGCAAGGATGAGGAGTTCGACAGGGAAAAGCTAAACGCGATGCTCGAAACGGTGAAAAATACGATTCATGACAGCCCTGACCGGGCCAAATATGCGATGAACAATTTTGTTGCAACCGTAGGCGTTTCCTATCTTCCGCTGCATGAAGAGGCGCTGGCTGTTGCCGACGCCATCGGAGCCGTGGAGGGATTCGGGGGCAAAGCGAAATTCAATATCCCTGTGGCCGCAGAGGAAATCCGAAAGGCGGCGGCCAAAGGGCGGCTGGGTTTCAAACGCAGGAACGTCCGGTGTTAGGCACGATTTTCATCACTTGGTTTATCAGGCACTGAAAGATACAGTGCAGATCATTTGGATGAATGGTTTAAAATTGATCATTGCAAAGCGGGAAAGGGTGACAGCGATTGAAAATGGTATCATTTCATGACGTTCATATTTGCACGGAAAGCTTCGGTTCGCCGGGCAATCCGGCGGTACTACTCATCATGGGCGCGGCAAGCTCCATGATATGGTGGAGAACTGAGTTTTGCGAAAAGCTGGCGGACAAAGGATTTTATGTCATTCGTTATGATAACCGGGACACGGGCAAATCCACCTGCTATCCGCCGGGCGAACCAGGATATACTTTTGAAGATTTGGCTGACGACGCAGTAGCTGTTTTGGATGCTTACGAAATCGACAAGGCCATTATCATGGGCATGTCAATGGGCGGGATGCTGACACAGGTGATTGCTCTCCGGCGTCCGCAACAGGTTGCCGGGATCGTGCTGCTTTCCTCCATGTACTTCGCGGATGGAGCGGAAAGCCTGCCGTATTCCTCCGATGCAGTAAATGCTTTTTTCGAGCAGATGGCAAAATCCGAGCCGCCCAAGGATACGGATGGACTGGTCGAAGTCGCAATCCGGCAGTGGCGCATTACCAATCAGAGCAGACGTCCGCATGATGAGGACCATATCCGCAAAATGAATCGGATGGACGTAGAGCGTTCGGACCATTTCGACTCCCGTATGAATCACTCGTATGCACAAGTTACAGGGGATGAGCTTGGCAGAATTGCCGAGATCGCAGTTCCGGCTCTGGTGATTCATGGAACCGACGACGTTGTTATTCCTTATGTACATGGCGAAATGCTGGCAAAAACCATTCCGCATGCGGCTTTGCTGACGATGAATGGTGCGGGGCATGAATTGCATCCGCTGGACTATGACAGCGTGATCGAAGCAATATTCAAACAATTTTGTTAGGCACTCTGCAAACAGGTTCCTGATTCTGTAATATTCATTTGCTCGTGCTGAGCAACTTATTTTGTTCAGATTTGTGAGTTTGTCTTTATGGATACTTAGAGTATTTCAAAAAATCGAATCGTCTTAATAGTCATGAAAGCAGATCAGCAATACGCTGATCTGCTTTCGGTTTTATACAAAGGCTCATTTTTGAAAATGGTATGGATAAGGCAAAATTAGCTTACCAAACGATTCGTTTTGGTACATGCTGAAAAAGTGCTGTATTTCAAATGAAACAATGCTGCAATAAGACTGCGTTTTCATAGTGCTTGTTTCAGGGGCAAATAAAAGCAGCCCCTGCTTATGGCAGGAGCTGAGAATCCCATTCCTCGTATCATAATTTGAAATTTGTGATTTCACCCTTATCGCTTTGTGTTCGGTCCTAATGCTGCCTTTTTGGTGTTATGGTTTTGGTTCTGATTTTCGGTCTTGCTCTTAGAAATGTCTGCGCTGATTCCTTTGTTGCTTGACCGTTCTTCAGTATTTAAAGGTTTGTTTTGATCATTCATGAAAATCACCTCAGGATCGGCTTATTAAAATTAACAAAGTTAATGGAAGGAATAAAAACGATAGGGGAATCAAAGCCGTACATTCAGCTGCAAGGATTTATTTACCGTCGACAATATCCTGTAAACACCTCATCAGGTCATTCATTGTATACAGCTTCACATCGCGGCCGAGAATTTCATTTTTCAAATCGATGGACAGAGATTCAAATTTATCGCGGATTTTAGGATCTACATAAGACATAAAAATCACCTCAGCACTAGTGTGTGCAGACCAACTGGCTTTATGAATCAATCGGAACTGTTAAAGTGTGGTTTGGCGAACAGGTCGCTTCTGTTGCGTTGCTCCGGGCCTGCATACATTTTTTAAAATTGTTTTTTAATAGGCTTAGCCGGCAGATTTTTGCTCAAAGTAACACATGAAAACAGAATTCATACCATAGCATTATACATCATGAAATCCGCTTGCTAGGAGGGCAATTATGTCGGAAGAATGCTATGAGTTCGAGTTAAAACCATTGCCGTACAGTTATGATGCTCTGGAGCCATATATCAGTACTCAAACAATGCAGGTCCATCATGACAGACTTTTGAAAGGATATGTTGACAAACTAAATGCGACGTTAAAAAACTGCCCGCAGCTGCAAAAAGTAAACCTGGATTGTATGCTCAGAAATTTATTTCTGATCCCGCAAAAAATCAGAACGAGCGTGATTCATTTTGGGGGCGGGGTATCGAACCACAATTTCTTTTTTGAATCGCTCAGGCCATCGGGTAAAACGGAAAACGTTCCGGTAGGGAAGCTAAAAAACGCGATCGAAACCCAATTTGGGTCCTATGAAAAGTTCAAAGAACTATTTAAAGAGAAGGCCATGGCTGTTTTCGGTTCGGGGTGGATGTGGCTTGTAAAAGACCGGAATGGAAGGCTTATTATTTTTCAGACCGCCAATCAGGATTCCCCTTTATCGTCAGGGTTTTGCCCGTTGATGGTCATCGATGTCTGGGAGCATGCCTATTTTCTGCAGTATCTAAATTTAAGAGATCAATATATCGATAATTGGTTCCATGTCATTGACTGGGATCGGGCCAATCAGCTATATGAAGTTCATGATTAAATAGAATAGAATGGTTTAGGAGCGGCTTTCGGGCCGTTCTTTTTATTTTCGGGAAGCAGTACATTTCAAATTTTTGGGAGAACTACAATAAGACTGCCGTATGCATTCAGATTCCCATACATTTATTTTTTTAAAATGTATGCTTGACATACAATTTCAATTATTGTATGCTATGCATATGTTAGTTAGCTTAGTCTAACTTTTAGATGAAGAATGAAGCTTGCTTTGCTAGGGGAAAGACGTTGAGAAATCAGCCAATCCCTTTGTGCGAGCGCGATGTATCAGCAGCTTGATGATGAGGCTTTTCTGCTGCATGGATGCAGCAGGGCCGCTGATGGGATCGATAGGAGTTGATCACTGTGATGAATGGTTTTATCCCGGATTATCTGGACTACTATAACATGTTGGAACAACACCAGAGGGCGCAGCTTTTTTTCGCGGCCATCCGGCTGGACATCTTTTCGTATCTGAACGAATGGACGGACGCACACGGCGCTGTGCTTCAAAGCGGATACGACGAAAATGCGCTGAAGCACTGTTTACTTGCGCTGAGCGCACTCGATTTGATCGAGAAAGAGGGGGATGCCTATCGGAATACGCCTGCTGCAAAGAAGTATCTGACAAAAGAATCCCCTCATTACCTGGGTGAAACCTTGCTTTTCCGTGAATCGATGACCTCTCTGGCGGATATGGACGCGCTGGTGACCGGTGCAAAAAAGGGAGAGGCAAAGTATGATTTCGCAAAGCTGGCCGAGGTGACAGTTCCCGAAATGTATGCTACCGGCAGGGTAAGCCTGTTCCTTTCAGAAATGGATCGGATTTTTCCAAACAGAGATGATTCTGTAAATATTCTGGATTTGGGCGGCGGCTCGGGTGTGCTGGCCATGGAATTTGCAAAGCAGTTTCCGCACAGCTCCGCGGTGGTATTTGAGCATCCGGATGTGACTCCCGTAAGCAGGAAAATTCTGCGGGAACATGGCGCGCCGGATCGCGTCCGGGTTGTGGAGGGCGATTTCAACACGGATGCACTCGGCGGCCCGTATGATCTGATGATCGCGTCCGGAATACTGGATTTCTCAACCAATGGTCTATCGGATTTTATTCTGAAAATTTCAGAGGCGCTTTCAAAAAACGGATATCTGCTGCTGATCGGGCAGTTTGCAGATGATTCAGGCCAGAGTTCGCGCCGGACGATCAGCTGGCTTTCAGGCTACCTGAACGGCCTGCCCCTTCCTCCGTCCGGGGAAGACGTACGGCGGGCTCTGCAGAATGCAGGCCTGTCAAAGCTGCGGGAGGTCAAAGCCGGGAGGTTCCATGGGCAGATTTATCAAAAGGAGGAAGTAAGGGATGGACAATTTGCCAAGAGAAGTGATTAACGCCTTTATTAGCCTGACCGAAAGGGTTGCCAACAGCAAAACGAATGTACTGAATTTTGGCAGCGAGGAGATGACCTTTTATCGGGGAGAAATCCACATTATTAAGATAATTGGGGACTATCCGGGCATATTCAGTTCCGAAATTGCGCGCAGGTTCGGTATTACCAGAGCGGTGGTTCATAAGACGCTTCTCAAGCTGGAGGAGCGCGAGCTGGTCACGAAAACTCAGAACGATGCGGACAAAAAAAGAGTTCCGCTCTTTTTAACGGAAAAGGGCCGGCAGGCCTATCGGTTTCACGAGGAATACCACAACCGGCACGATAAGGCTCTTTTCGAATATGTGGGCAGCCTGTCTCAACTGGAGCTGGAAGCCGTCAAGAAATTTTTGGAGCACGCAAACAATCTGATTGAAAACCATGCATGAAAAACAGAACAGGAGGAAGCAGAATGATTCGTAAAGCAACTCTGGCGGTGGCCGCATTCTTTCTTTTGTCTGCCGCAGCATGCGGCGCTCAAAACACTACTTCCACAGGGGCGGGCGAAAGCATCGCTGCGCAAACCAGCGTGTCGGCTCCGGCGGAAAAGAAGGGCTCAAGGCTGATTACCGACCTGGGCGGCAATCAGGTGGAAATTCCCCCTGTATCGGAAATCCAGAAGGTGGTAATCATTACGCCCCCGGTTACCTCCGTTCTGCTGGAGGTCATTCCCGATAGAAATATGATCGTGGGCTTGAGCCCCAAATCATTTGCGTTTTCCAACGCGGAGGTGATGGCAAAGCTGTTTCCGAAATTTAAAGAGGTAGAGACGTCTTTCGTCGGGGATAATTTTGCCGTCAATGCAGAAGCGCTGCTTCAGCTTGATCCCGATATTATTTTGTATTATGGAGAGAATCAGAAAAAGGGCTTAATCAATACCGGTCTTCCCATCATCGATTTCTTCCCGAAGGGAAAGACCGACCCTAAGGTTGTTTCCATTGCCTGGGACAACCTGCTCCGCGAGATATTTGAGAAGGACAGCAGCGAGGGGCTGCAGTCGGAATGGACAGCCTCGGATCAAAAATCCAAGGAACTGCTGGAAAAGCGGACAGGAGAAAGCAAAAGCGCCCTGTGCATTTTCAGCAATGCAGGCGGAAGCCTTGTTGTATCGGGAAGCAGCTCTTTTGATTCCTATGCGCAAAGCTTCTTTGAAAAGGCAGGTTTGCGAAATGCGGCTTCCGGGATCAGCGGTACCGCCGAGGTCAGCATGGAGCAGATTTACCAGTGGAATCCCGATATGATCTTTGTCTTCCATAACGCTCCGGCACAGGCCATTCTGAACAATACCATCGAAGGGCAGGACTGGTCGCTTTTAACAGCCTGGAAGAACAAAGCAGTTTACGATATTCCGCAAACCGCTTATTCCTGGGTGACGCCCTGCGCCGATTCTCCGCTGATGCCGCTGTGGCTGATCTCGAAAGCGTATCCCGAGCTGTACAGCGAAGCAGAGTTTCGTTCGGAGCTTTCCGCTTACTATGAAAGGCTGCATCGTGTCACCTTAACACAGGCGGAGATGGATTCTGTTCTGGCGCTGAGAAAGCTGGAGCAGTGAGAGAATACATAACCCGATACCGTTTTAAAATGGAGAAGGCTTCTCCTTGTAGCCGATCACGATATGCTTCATTTACAAAGAAAGAGAATGCCGCTGCGGCATCCTCTTTCTTTTGCACATTACGGTTCTGCTTGTTTCAAGACTTTGGTCGGTCGCCAGTCGGTTGTAATCGCTGTGCCCGTCAGCCTCTGCCTGGTGGCTGCGTTTATCAGGCAAGACGATTGGTGTATTTCCGGCATGGCCTTTACAATTTTCAGGCTTTTTTCTGATAATGGCAGTCGCAGCAGGGGCCGCCGCCGGCCAAGGTGTTCCGCCGCGTGAAGATGGAACCGCTCAGTTCCGCCATGTCATAGTCATAGGTGCACATTGCGGGTGTGATTTCCGGGATACCGAGCGTTTGAAACAGATGCCAGATCCCGCAGGTATCGAAATAGCAGGAATAGCTGTTCCGGTCTGTTCCAGGCTCATACCGGAATTTCCAGGAATACGGATTCTTTCTTGTCTGGCTGGCTGCGGCTTGCCGGGCCAGCTTTGCCTGCGCTTTTTCAGAATAGGAATCCGAGTGCTTTAAAAAGTGCTTCATCACCGTGTTTTTTGTCATGGCCTTATGGTAGTACGTCGTCATGGCAGAAAGCTCGGGCTTTTCCTGCAAATTCAGGTATACGGCGGCCAGCATGGCAGCGCTGAGAATATTGACAAGAAAGCGGTCGTCTTTATCAAAATCGGGAATATCGAAGAGAATGCTTCGGTAAGCAGTTCGGGCTTTTTTCATCACAGCCTGCGGGTCCTCCCGTGTGATCAGGCAGAGCTGTCTGCGGAATGATTTTCGAAAAATCAGCCACATCCCTCTGGGAAGAAGTCCACATTTCATTCTGACACACCGCCCTTTGCACAACGCTGTTTCCACTTGCAGATTCATTATACTACCGGCTGTATCTCTTTACAAACAAAGAGATACAGCAATATTCCTGTTCGCGCTGCAAACCAAATGGATTGGCAGGGCAGAGCTTTTTTCACAGAAACGCCTGAAAAAATGAGGGCGGAAGAGATTGCAGAATGCAGGTGTTTTCTTTGTGCCGATCATTCCATTTTCCCAGCCGGCGGCAAATGGCCCCACTTTATCGCTGTGAACAGGCACATTAAAAAACATTTCTCCGCCGCGCGTTCCGCAAGAGAGCAAATATGCTTTTGAAAGATAAGATTTTGACCGAATGGAGCAGAACAGAACCTTTCAGAGTAGACGAAAAAGAGCCTGATTCGCTACAATAGAATAGATTGAGGATCAAACGGCGCCCGTTGGGCGCCTAAAAACGAGGATTATGTTAGTTTTTACTAACTTGCAGGAGGAACTTTATGTCTCAAAGCACGATCTCAAACAAAAGACTTCAGGGAAAAGACCTGATCAACGTAGGCGTCTTTACCGCCATGTACTTTGTCATTGTATTTGCGGTGGCCCTGCTGGGGTACATACCAATCTTCATGCCGCTGCTCTGCGTGCTGGTGCCGATCGTCGGCGGAATCCCGTTCATGCTGTTTTTGACCAAAGTGAAAAAGTTCGGAATGATCTGGATCATGAGCGTCATTATGGGGATTTTGATGCTGCTGACCGGTATGGGCTTTTATTCTATTTTGGTAGGAGCGGTTTCCGGCCTGATCGCCGAGCTGATCTACAAAAGCGGCGATTACAGGAGCGCCTCCAAGGCGGTGCTGACCTCCGGCGTGTTCAGCATTTGGGTCTGGGGGAATTTTATCCCGCTGTTTTTGAATATCGATGCATACTTCTCTACCCGTCAGGGATATGGCCAGGAGTATATCGATGCCTTGACCAGACTGATGCCCCCTTGGATGTGCCCGGTTTTGCTGATCGCTGCATTCATCAGCGGACTGATTGGCGGACTGCTTGGAAAAGCCGCCCTGAAAAAGCATTTTCAAAAGGCGGGGATTGCGTAATGCCCGCTTTTCTGCTGAATTCCAGCACGGGAAAACGAGCCCTGGTGCTTGACCCCAGAACAAAGCTGCTGCTGCTCGTTACCATGGCCGTCTTTGTTCTGGGGGGCCTGGGCGGGGTGCAGATGGAGAATTTCCGGCTGGCCCTTTCGGTCGTGCCGGTGTTTTTCCTTCTGTTTTCGATGAAATGGAGGGCCGCTTTTGTCTTTACCTTTCTGTTTTCCGTTTTCTATCTGATGCAGATTTTTCTGATCCCGGTCACCAGCGGCATTGTCAATTTTCTGGTGATCGCAATGACTGGAATCGTCACCCGCTTTATGCCGAGCATCGCGATGGCATACTTTGTGATGTCCACAACGACAGTCAGCGAATTCGTCGCCGCCATGGAGCGGATGCACCTTCCCGACCAGATCGTGATTCCCATGTCTGTGATCTTTCGCTTTTTCCCAACGGTCGGGGAGGAGTTCACCGCTATTAACGACGCGATGCGCATGCGGGGCGTCCGCTTCGGCGGCGGGAAGGTGACCGCCATGCTCGAATACCGGCTCATCCCCATGATGATCTGCTCGGTGAAAATCGGCGAGGAGCTGTCTGCCTCTGCGCTGACGCGGGGGCTTGGCGCGCCGGTTAAAAGAACGAATATCTGCAGAATCGGATTCCGTTTTCCGGATGTGCTTGCGCTGGCCCTGTGCCTGCTTGCGTTCGGAATGTGGATTCTGAATTCTTTTTTTGCGTGAAATATGAGGATGGACAATGATTGAGTTAAAGAATGTCTCTTTTCAGTATGAAAATGCCGATTGCGCCAGCAGCGTCAAAGACATCTCGCTGAAGATTGCCGACGGCGAGATGATTTTACTTTGCGGGGAGTCCGGCTGCGGCAAAAGTACGCTGACAAGGCTGATCAACGGCCTGATTCCGAACTTTTACGCGGGTCGGCTGAGCGGCAGCGTCTGCATCGACGGGGAAGCGGTGGAAAACCAGCCTCTGTATGAAACGGCCCGAAAGGTTGGTTCCGTCTTTCAGAATCCCCGCTCTCAGTTTTTTAATGTGGATACCAAAAGCGAGCTGGCCTTTGCCTGCGAAAATATGGGTATGCCGGAGGAGGAGATCGAGCGGCGCATTGACCGGACCGTGAAAAGCTTCGGCATTCAAAAGCTGATGTACAAAAGCATCTTTGAGCTGTCGGGCGGCGAGAAGCAGAAAATCGCCTGCGCGTCGGTTTCCGTCAGCTCGCCGGAGGTCATCGTGCTCGACGAGCCCTCCTCAAACCTGGACGTGTTCGCCATCAGCGATCTGCGGCGTATCCTTCAAATGTGGAAGGCCGAAGGAAAAACTGTTATCATTGCCGAACATCGCCTGTACTATCTTCGCGAGCTTGCGGACAGAGCGGTTTATCTAAAGGACGGCAGAATCCGCCGCATTCTGAGCCGCAGCGAGCTGAACGCGCTCAGCAGCAATGAGCTGGCGGAGCTGGGGCTCAGGCCCCTTACGCTGGAGGGCCTTGCGGAACGCCGAACAAGGGCGGCGAACGACGGGCAGATGGTCTGCATCCGCGATCTGGCCTTTGCCTATGAGGGGCGAAAGCCATTTTTGAACATAGAACAGCTTTCTGTGCCCAAGGGCAGCTGCATCGCCGTGATTGGCCATAACGGCGCGGGGAAGACCACCTTTTCCCGGTGCCTGTGCGGCCTTGAAAAGCGATGCCGCGGAGCGATTCAGGACGGCGAACGACACCTCAGGCGCGGGAAGCGGCTGAAGCACTGCTACATGGTGATGCAGGATGTCAATCATCAGCTGTTCTGCGAAAGCGTGCTGGACGAGGTTCTGCTCAGCATGCAGGAGGAGGACCGGGAGCGAGCCGAGCAGATCCTTTCGGCGCTCGATCTGCATGCGCTGCGCGATATTCACCCGATGGCTCTTTCGGGCGGGCAGAAGCAGCGGGTCGCGATTGCCTGCGCGGTTGCGTCGCAGCGGGAGTACATCCTGTTCGACGAGCCCACCAGCGGGCTGGACCTGCGCCACATGAAAGAGGTGGCAAGTCACATCGATGAGCTTAGGAACGCAGGGAAAACGCTGTTTGTCGTTTCGCACGACCCGCAGTTTATTCTGACCTGCTGCTCCTATGTGGTTCATATTGAGCGGGGCCGTGTAGAGGCTCAGTATCCTATGGATGCCGAGGGCCGAAACCGGCTGCGCGATTTCTTTGCCTGTTCTGTTGAGCAGAGTGTATAAGGAGGGAAATAATTTGAAACAACAGTCAAGCATATCGCGGCTGTTTGTGTATGCCGGCAGGTTCCGGTATCTGACAATCGCGTCATGGATTTTATCTGCGGCCAGCGCACTGATGGCACTGGTGCCGTTTGTGTACATCTGGATGATCATCAAAGAGGTGCTGGAGGTTGCCCCGAACTTTTCGTCGGCGCAAAATCTTGCGCACAACGGGTGGATGGCGGTGCTGTTTGCGGCGCTGTCGCTGTTTGTGTATGTCGGCGGTCTGATGTGCTCCCATATTGCCGCGTTTCGCATCGCAGCAAATATCCGCAGTAAGGCCATGCACCATATCGTTACGCTACCGCTCGGGTTTATGGACGGCTTCGGCAGCGGCAAAATGAGAAAGATCATCAACGAATCCAGCGCCGCCACCGAAACATATCTGGCGCATCAGCTGCCGGATAAGGCGGGCGCCATCGCCACGCCGATCGGCCTGCTGGGGCTTCTCTTCTTCTTTGACTGGCGGCTTGGTCTGCTGAGCATTGTTCCGGTGATTCTCGCTTTCCTGATCATGATCAAAATGACCGGCGAAAAGATGCAGCAGAAGATGAAGGAATACCAGAACGCGCTGGACGATATGTCGAACGAAGCGGTGGAATATGTGCGCGGAGTCCCTGTGGTGAAAACCTTTGGGCAAACGGTGTTTTCGTTTAAGCGCTTCAAGGCCTCGATCGACAATTACGGCAAGTGGGTCATCTCTTACACAAAGCAGCTTCGCATGCCGATGATGGGGTACACCACGGCGATCAACGGCGTGTTTGCCTTTTTGATCGGCGCTGGCCTGTACTTTACGCAGGGCGGCGTGACCAATACGTTTTTGATCAACCTGATCTTCTATATCATCATCACCCCGGTCATTTCCATCACGCTGACGAAGATCATGTTTTCCAGCGAAAACGCCATGATCGTCAAGGACGCTCTGGAGCGCATCGACAGCGTTTTGGACATCCAGCCGCTGAAGGAAGAAACGGAGCACCCGGTTCACCCGAAGAATGCTTCCGTGGAGCTTCAGAATGTGCGCTTCAGCTATGACGGAACGCATCAAGCGGTGGATGGCGTCACCCTGAAAATCGAACAGGGGAAAACCGTTGCGCTGGTCGGCCCGTCCGGCGGCGGCAAATCGACCCTCGCGGCTTTGATCGCGCGGTTCTTTGACGTCAACGAGGGCAGCATCCGCATCGGCGGAGCCGATATCCGCGAAATCCCGAAGGCAGAGCTGATGAAGACGGTGTCCTTTGTCTTTCAGGACAGCCGGCTTCTGAAGGCATCCATCCTCGATAACGTTCGCCTTGCAAAGCCGGACGCTACCCGGGAAGAGGTCATGAAAGCACTGAAAGCGGCGCAGTGCATGGACATCATTGAAAAAACGCCCGACGGGCTCGACACGATCGTCGGTACCAAGGGTGTGTTTCTCTCCGGCGGTGAGCAGCAGCGGATCGCCATTGCGCGCGTAATGCTGAAAAACTCGCCGGTCGTGATTCTGGACGAAGCGACCGCATTTGCCGATCCGGATAACGAAAGCCGAGTACAGGCCGCGTTTGCCGAGCTTTCCAAAGAAAAAACGGTGATCATGATTGCCCACCGCCTGACTACGGTAGTGGATGCGGATGAAATTTTCGTTTTAAAGGATGGGAAGATTCTCCAGAACGGCACGCATCAGCAGCTTTTGGCTGAGGGCGGCCTGTATACGGAAATGTGGAGCAACTACCAGACCTCCGTCAAATGGAAGGTTGGGAAGGAGGCTGTATCATGCTGAAAAAAATTCAAAGAGCCTTTGCACTGTCGGAACAGGGCGCAAAAGACTTGATCAAGGGCAGCGTGGCCTGCGTGTTTCGCGATCTGGCGCTGATGTTCCCGGTTGGACTGCTGTATTACCTAGTTCGCGATCTGCTCACCGGTACAGCGCCGAACGGCACTTTTTATGTGGTTGGGGTTCTGGTCTGCCTTGCGCTGATTTTTATCACTACCTATTTTCAGTACAACGCCACCTTTTTTGCCACCTATACAGAAAGCGGCGTGCGCCGCATTTCTCTGGCGGAAAAGCTGCGTAAGATTCCGCTTTCCTTTTTCGGCAAGAAAGACCTGGCCGATCTGACCAGTACCATCATGGCGGACTGCGCCTATCTGGAAACCTCGTTCTCGCACTATATCCCCGTGCTGTTCGGGTCGATCGTTTCCACCGTTGTGGTTTCTCTCAGCCTGTTTGCGTTTGACTGGCGCATGGCGCTGGCCTCCCTGTGGGTGATCCCCGTTTCGTTCCTGATTGTTGCTTTTTCGGTCAGGGTACAGGACGCGCTGAGCCAGAAGCAGATGGACGCCAAAATGGCCTGCGCGGACGGAATTCAGGAGTGCCTGGAATCAGTGCGCGATTTAAAATCGAATAACGCGGAGCAGGATTACCTGAAGGGCTTGGACAAAAAAATCAGGGCGGTGGAAAAGCGCGCCATTGTTTCCGAACTCGGTACAGCGGTGTTCGTCGTAACGGCCCAGCTGGTGCTGAAGATCGGCATCGCGACCGTCGCGCTGACCGGCTCCGTCCTCCTTGTGGACGGTACGCTCGATGTGCTGACCTTCTTTATGTTCCTGCTGGTGGCCTCCCGGCTGTACGATCCCTTCCAGGCCGCGCTGCAGAACTTTGCGGCGGTTCTTGCCACGCGCACGCATGTGGCCCGCATGAATGAAATTCTGGATCACCCGGTGCAGTCCGGCTCCTCAGAATTCCACCCCGACGGGTGCGATATCACCTTCGATCATGTTGCGTTTGCCTACAATGGGGAAGAGGATGTGCTCAAAGATGTTTCCTTTACCGCAAAGCAGGGAGAGGTGACCGCGCTGGTTGGCCCCTCCGGCGGAGGAAAGACCACGGTGTCGCGCCTTGCGGCCCGTTTTTGGGATGCCAGCCAGGGCAAAATCACGCTCGGCGGGAAGGATGTCTCGCAGGTCGACCCCGAAACGCTCCTTTCCATGTATGCTATCGTATTTCAGGATGTCACCCTGTTCAACAACACGGTGATGGAGAATATTCGCATTGGACGGCGCAACGCTACCGATGAGGAGGTCATCGCGGCGGCAAAGGCGGCCCGCTGCGACGAATTTGTGTCGCAGATGCCGAAAGGCTACCAGACGATGATCGGCGAAAACGGCACGGCGCTTTCCGGCGGCGAACGCCAGAGAATCTCGATCGCCCGCGCCCTGCTCAAAGACGCCCCGATCGTACTGCTCGATGAAGCGACGGCTTCTCTGGACGTGGAGAATGAAACGCTGATTCAGTCCGCAATTTCCGAACTGGTAAAGAACAAGACCGTGCTCGTGATCGCACACAGAATGCGCACCGTGGCCGGGGCGGATAAGATCGTCGTTCTTTCCGAAGGGACGGTGGCCGAGCAGGGGACACCGGCGGAGCTGATGAAGCAGAACGGCATCTACCACCACATGGTGCAGCTGCAGACAAAGCAGGCTTAGGCCAGATTGGGAAAACCCAGACCCTGCTTCCAATGAAATGGCGCCATAAGGCGCTGAAAAGGCTCGGAATACAATTTGTATTCCGAGCCTTTTTGTCTTGTGGGAGGGTGTTTTGCCTTGCAAATTCTTCGGTATTGAATGATAAAATAAAGAAATATTTGAACCCAGCTCTTTCCTCAACAATATTACATGTTTTCACAAAACGGGCCTTCCGCCAATTTTGGCGGAAGGCCCGTTTTATATTTTGACGCTGGTTTTCAGTTTTCCGGGGCAGGCGGTGTATCCGCCGTTTTCTGAAATTCCGTAAACTGCCGCAGGATATCAGGGTGATCAGTGAAAAAACGGTTGAGCATGTCGATGTCCGAAACGGTTGAGGGGCTCAGCGTGTGCTCGATCAGCTCGGTTTCCTCCAGCGGATTTGAGCTGCCCAGCAGCTTTAAAAAGGTTTCGATCGTCCGGTGCCTTGCCAGAAGATATTCCCCCATCGTTTGGCCCTGTTCCGTGAGCAGAATCACCTCGTAGCGGTCGTATTTCAGGTAGCCGAGGGCGGCCAGCTTCGAAATCATTTTAGAAGCGGACGACGGCTTGACATGGAGCAGTTCAGAAAGCTGTCCCACACGGGCGTAATGATTTTCCAGATGAAGCCTGTACGCCATCTCCAGGTAATCCTCCAGTGCCGGGGTCAGCTGGCCGTCCTGATGGTTCGCCAGTTGGTACCCCCGCACGGTTCTGAAATCTGAATTGCTGCTGTTATTCATAAAATCAAACCTTTACCTATATTTTCTGGTCACTTCATAGTGGAAACAAATCCGTAAAAAGGTTGATTTTCTCCCCCGCCGAAGGCGGGGGAGAAAATCAACGGATTCCTGTTAGTATTACATTATATTCGTAACACAATTTATTTAGGCATCATATATTAGCGCAGGGAAACAATTTTGCCCCGCGCTGACTAGGCCTTGTTGGAAGGCCTGTTTTTAGGAGGAAATTTTCATGAATCGAAACCAGATCACCCTGGATCAGCTGCCGGTAGGCAGTAAAGCAAATGTCACAATGCTGACATCCGACGGAACCACCAGAAGGCGTATGCTTGACCTCGGGGTTGTGAACGGAACCGAAATCGAGCCTCTCTATAAAAGCCCCTCCGGCAATCCGGTTGCATACCTGATCCGCGGCGCGGTGATCGCGCTGCGCTCCGACGTGTCGAAGAAAATTGTCGTTTCTGTATCGTAATGAAAGTGGGGAAACGGGAAGCACGGTTGCCGTGGAATATGAAACGGTGGGCTTCCCGCTCCGCTGATTCTATTTTGGGAGGATTTTTGTATGGGATTAACAAACGCATCTACGGGTGCCGGCGTGCTGAATCACTGCGGTCTACATATTGAAAAAGAGACCGAACAGGATCAAATCATCGCGCTGGCCGGAAATCCGAATGTCGGGAAAAGCACCGTTTTCAACGGCCTGACCGGTATGAACCAGCATACAGGCAACTGGCCGGGAAAAACGGTTGTCAATGCACAGGGGCAGTACCGCCATAACGACACCAATTACATCATGGTGGATATTCCCGGAACGTATTCGCTGATCGCCAATTCCGCCGAGGAGGAGGTCGCGAGGGATTTTATCTGCTTCGGCGGAGCCGACGCGGTGGTTGTGGTAGCCGACGCCACCTGCCTGGAGCGCAATCTGAATCTGGTGCTTCAAACCATGGAGATCACCGATCGTGTTGTGCTGTGCGTCAACCTGATGGATGAGGCGAAGAAGAAGAAAATCAAAATTGATCTCCCCCGCCTGTCTGAGCGGCTGGGGATTCCGGTGGTCGGCATGAGCGCGAGGTCGGGCAAGGGGCTCGACAAGCTGATGGACACCGTAGCGGCGCTCACGCGAACGGAGGAAAGAAAAAATCCGCTGCGCATCCGATACAGTGACGAGATCGAAAACGCCGTTTCTTTGATCGAGCCTGTGGTCGAAAACGCCTTACATGGAGCTGTCAACAGCCGGTGGGTGGCGCTGCAGCTGCTTGACAACGACGACAGCCTGCTTCGCTCCATGAAAAACTACCTTGGCTATGATCTGCTGGAGTCGGAAGAGGTTTTGCAACAGGTTGCGCAGGCCAGGCAGGAGCTGGAGGCCGCCGGGATTCCGCAGGAGGAGTTCCGGGATGAGGTGGTTACAAGGATCGTAAAGACCTGTGAGGAGATCAGCCGTGAAACTGTACGGTTTGAAGAGGAGAAATACGCCGAACGCGACCGCCGGATCGATCGGATTTTGACCTCCAAGCTGACAGGGATCCCGATCATGATCGCGATGCTGTTTGGGATCTTCTGGATCACCATCAGCGGTGCGAATGTACCGTCGGCCCTGCTTTCCGAGGGACTGTTTTCCCTCGAGCAGCCGCTTAACGATTTCTTTCTTTGGGTATCGGCGCCGGATTGGCTGCGCGGAATTGTCGTAGACGGCGTGTTCCGGACGCTGGCCTGGGTCATTTCCGTCATGCTGCCGCCCATGGCGATCTTTTTCCCGCTGTTCACACTGCTGGAGGATTCCGGGTATCTGCCGCGCATCGCGTTTAACCTCGACCACTTTTTCTGTAAGGCGTGCGCACACGGCAAACAGGCCCTGACCATGTGCATGGGCTTTGGCTGCAACGCCTGCGGCGTGATCGGCTGCCGGATTATCGATTCCCCGCGGGAGCGCCTGATCGCAATTCTGACCAATAATTTCGTACCCTGCAACGGCCGCTTCCCGACACTGATCGCGATTATAACGATGTTCTTTGCAGGCGCGGTCGGTGGAGCGTTTCAGTCTGTCGTTTCTACTTTGATGCTGACCGGGGTGATCGTGCTCGGCGTTTTCATGACGCTGATGATTTCCCGTCTGCTTTCAAAGACCATCCTCAAGGGGATGCCGTCGTCCTTTAACCTGGAGCTTCCTCCTTACCGCCGTCCGCAGGTTGGTAAGGTGATCGTGCGCTCCATTTTTGACCGCACGCTGTTTGTGCTGGGCCGCGCCGTAGTCGTTGCCGCGCCCGCAGGCCTGGTGATCTGGGTGCTGGCGAATATCTCCATCGGCGACACGAGCATTCTTGCACATTGTGCGGCGTTTCTCGACCCGTTTGCAAGACTGATGGGGCTGGACGGATATATCCTGATGGCGTTTATTTTGGGCTTCCCGGCAAATGAAATCGTTGTGCCCATTATCATCATGAGCTATATGGCGACCGGGTCGCTGACCGAACTAGAAAGCCTCTCCGAGCTTCACACCCTGCTCGTCAGCCACGGCTGGACGTGGCTGACGGCCGTCTGCGCCATGCTGTTCTGCCTGCTGCACTGGCCCTGCGGCACCACCTGCCTGACCGTTCGCAAGGAAACGCAAAGCCTGAAATGGACCCTTGCATCCTTTGCCATCCCTACGGCTACGGGAATCATCTTGTGCATGATCGTGGCAAATACCGTGCGCCTGCTGGGGCTGGTATAGTAAAAGAGGAAAACGGTAAAGCCCGCAATAGCCCTCACTCCAGAATGGAGTGAGGGCTATTTTTTTAGATTATATGGTTATATATTTAGAACTAAAGCAAACGGATGGACTTTGGCGCAGCACTTCTGCTGCGATATGGACCGCCCGGTTATATCCAAAAATCAATCGGAAGAATCTTAGGGCAGGGAATGAATCGGATTGGGAACCGGTAAGGGTCTGTTCTTTAATACAGTAAATGGAAAATCATCCCTTATAAGTTTTTTGCTCCAACAAATTGCTTGCAATCATATAATTGAAAAAATTTTGAAATACCTGTTGACTCTCACACAGTGAGATACTTTATACTGGTAGTGAGCTCAAAAAAACACATATATGTGAGGGAACGAACATGCTGAAAATAGGTGATTTTTCAAAGCTGTCCAGAATCAGTATTCGCATGCTGCGGCATTATGATGAAATCGGTTTGCTCGTGCCGGAAAGCATTGATTCCGCCACAGGATACCGGTATTACAGCGAAACGCAGCTTCCGATTGCAAACCGGATCCATGCGCTCAGAGAAATGGGGTTTGGCCTTTCAGTTACGGCTGAAATCCTGAAAACGTATCGTGATCCCGAGGCCTTCCGGCAGTATCTTCTGCTCAAGCAGACAGAAATGCTGGAACAGGAGGAGAAAATCGGCAGACAGCTGCTGCTTCTGGAAACAGCCATCACCCGACTTGGAAAGGATGAAAATGTGATGGAATATATGGTGACACTCAAAGAAATTCCCGAAAGAACTGTGGCAAGCGTCCGAAAAATCATTCCCGCTTATGATCAGGAGGGAATCCTCTGGGAACAGCTCCGGCGCGAGCTTGGCCCGCAGAACGTGCAGTTTGCCACCCCCTGCAACGCGATGGCAATATTTTATGATGAAGGATACAAGGATATCGATCCGGATGTGGAAATTCAGCTTTCCGTACAGGGCAGCTATCAAAATACGGAAAACGTCGTGTTTAAAACCGTTCCGCCTATCCAGATCGCCTCTGCAACCTACCAGGGAAGCTATGAGCAGGTCGGTGATGTTTATCAGGCTGTCGCCAATTGGGTAAAAGACAATCACTATGATTTCGATGGGCCGATGTTCAGTATTTATCATGTCAGCCCCGCTCAGACACAGAACCCGGATGAACTGGTCACAGAGGTTTGCTTCCCCGTAAAAAAGAAATAAATTCTGCTAAGGCCGCCCGTTCTTTCAAAACGGGCGGCCTTGTTTTGCTGAAAAGTGGATGTACATCTGAAACGCGCGTGGGAAAAATAACACATTGGGATGTCTTCGGGTATTCTCATGTGGGCAAAATCATGGTAATATAGGGTTGTACCCGCCAAACGATGAGGAATTATTTGCTCCAGGGAACGGGCCGCAATGCTTTGGGCAGTTCTTTTGGGCTTTCTGGTATATCAGGCATTTGGATTTGATAAGATACTGCAAAAGCATGAAAAGGAGAAACAATTATGAGAAAAAGAGGGGTATTCCTGCTTGTGGCCGCTATGCTTTCCTTGTTCTTTTTGGCCGCATGCGATTCCGCTAAGCCTCCGGAGAAAACGGAATATGCAACCTATACAGACCCGGTAATGGGCATCAGCATTGATCTGCCACAAAAGGAACTGACCAGCCGCACGCTTTCCTACAGTCAGATGGATTTGAGCGGAAAGACTGGAAATTTCATTCCCAAAGAGGGAACCTCCCTCGTTTTTCAACCGGAAAAATCGGCGGTTTCCCTGTTTGTTCTTCAGTACTACGATGAAAACGAGTGGGACGCCTGGGAACAGGAGGGCCACACTGCGGATGAAATTACCGGCATCGCCAGTTCGCAGGAGCTGGGAAGAAAGAGCGGTGTGGTGTATGTTTACGCGGCTCCCGCGCCCGATGAAGCTGGGATGGATGACGACACCAAGGAAGAGTATCAGCGTGTTCTGAAAATGCTGCCGACCATCCGGCAGAGCATTGCGCTGATGGTTCGGGAGGCCGCAAACACGGGAACCTTTCCGAGTTTCTCCACAAAGGATTTAAACGGCAATTCGGTCGACAGCAAATCGTTTGAAAAGTATCAGCTTACGATGGTGAATTTCTGGGGGACCTTCTGCAGCCCGTGTGTAGAGGAGATGCCGGATTTGGAAAAGCTGAGCAAAGAGATGCCGGAAGGAACGCGCCTGGTCGGAGTGGTAACGGACGTTTCGGAAGAACAAAACAAGCAGACCGCACAGCAGCTGATCTCGAAAACCGGAGTCACTTATGAAAATTGGGTGCCGGATGATTCCTTGATGGAATATATGAACGGTCATATTTCCGGAGTACCGACCACCTTGTTTATCGACAGCAAGGGGCAGATCGTCGGCGAAGCCGTGATCGGCAAGCGCGGCATTGAGAAATACAAGGAAGAGCTGACCTCGCGTCTGAATTCACTGAGTACCGCCGCGGTTTCCTCCGCGGCAGAACAGAGCGCCGGAGAGAGCAGCGCGACTTTGACATCTGAAAAATAAGTTTGAGATATGACGGAATTTCAAATCAAGGGAATTTTGTCTGGCGCGGGAGGAGTGCACGCCATGGAACAAACAGATAGAAACAGCCGATTGCTGCGGTGGGGAATTGCCGCGGCGGCAGTGCTGATGATGGGTGTCGGCCTGTGGAACGGAGAGAACCGCACCGTTTTGGCGAAGGCAGTTCAGATTTGCCTGGAGTGCATCGGAATTGGATAAGAGAAAATGGGTACAGGCCCTTTTTGCCTTTACGACGAACTCGAATGTGCAGGGGTTCTTCAGCGGCAAGATCTACAGGGGGAAACTGAAAAACGTGTGTGTGCCGGGGCTGAACTGCTACTCTTGCCCCGGGGCGCTCGGTGCGTGCCCCATCGGCGCTATGCAGGCGGTAGAAGGCAGCACGCGCTACGGCGTGTCGATGTATGTGCTGGGCTTTCTGGTCTTCGTCGGCATTCTGCTGGGGCGCTTTGTGTGCGGCTGGCTGTGCCCCTTCGGCTGGATTCAGGAGCTGCTGTACCGGATACCAAGTCCAAAACGAAAGGTTCCCAAACGAGTTAACAATGTTCTGAAATGGCTGAAATACGGCATTCTGCTCGTGTTTGTGATTCTTCTGCCGATTCTCACGGTGAATGAATTCGGGCTGTCCACGCCGTATTTCTGCAAATATATCTGTCCGGCTGGTACGCTGGAGGGCGGTGTGCCGCTGCTGCTTGCCAACAAACCCCTGCGCAGTGCGGTGGGCCTGTTGTTTACGTGGAAGATGGCGATTCTGATTGCGGTGATCGTCGCCTCGATTCTGATCTTCCGTCCGTTCTGCCGCTATTTGTGCCCCCTGGGCGCGTTCTACTCGCTGTTTAACCCCATCGGCTTTTACCGCTATTCGGTTGATCAGGCAAAATGCACCCGGTGCGGGCGGTGCGCGAAGGCCTGCAAAATGGATATCGACGTGTTTCAGACGCCGAATTCTCTGGAATGCATACGTTGCGGCGAGTGCGTGAAGGCGTGTCCAGAGCAGGCGATTTCCTGCGGCTTTGGAAAAGAGAAGCCGAACCAAACGAAGCGCGTGCAGAGCGAATAAGGGGAAAAATGAAGGAAACAGATTAACAAATAGGACTTTAGCAGAGAGAATATACTGATTGTATTGAAATTTCATTCTGAAAAGACAGAATCAGTGGGAAAAAGCAAAGGAGAAACACCATGCTGACGCGAGAGCCAACCAAAGAGTTATTGCAGGAATACAAATCCATATGGATGCAGTATAAAGATCAGCTCAGGCCAAACAGAAAATCCGGCAGGGAATTGCTCGATTATCTTCAACAAAAGTATATCCTGACCGAGATATGGGACAAGGAAGCCGCTGATGTGGTAGTCTTGAGTGTTACCAAAAATCAGCCGTACAAAGAAAAACTGCCCGTGGGTATGGCTCCGGTTCCAAGAACATTTTTCCTTGAAAACGCGGGGAATGGCGAAGTCTTTTATACAAGCGAAAATAAAGATCCGATCGATATTTGGGGTGGGGATATCACCAGAATTTTTATCGGAATTGATTTGACGACAGGTTATTTTACAGCGGAAGGCAGTATCATGCTTTGGGATGAAATGTATGCTTTTCGCGGTCTGGATGAAGAGGACCTGAAAAACTATGTCCGTGTGGCTCAATACATTTTGGCCCTGAAAAGATTTGGGCTGTTACAACAAACTGTGTTTTGAGAATGATGGGTTCTTTCTATCTCTCAAAATGCAAAAGACGGGTGATCGGCAGAAAGCCGATCGCCCGTCTTTTGCTGTTCCGCTTGCCCAACTGTCCGGTCTGATGATTCTTTGTGTTTTTTCCCGGGCTCCGGAAAAAGCGAAACGCCCTTTGTTTGTAGCGGATAATTTGCTGCCGTTTACCGGAAAGACTCCTGCAAAATGCGGATGCTGTCTTCTCTGGAAAGCCTTACGGGGTCGGCCAGGAACAAACCGCCCATGGTTTGTCTGGCGTTGTCCGCGTATTTTTCCAGATTGGCTCCGTCGATCCCGTAGTCGCTCATTTTGAGCTCCGCCACGCCGCAGGCAGACTGCAGGTCGCAGAGCGCCTGGACAAAATCCATAGCGGAGGACGCGTCGGTTTTGCCAAGGGCCTTTGCCATCGCGATCATCCGCTCGTCGCAGGCGTGGGTATTCGCAAAATGTGTATAGTACGCCTTGCTGATCATAATCAGCCCGGCTCCGTGGGGAAGCTCATGATGGAACGCGCTGAGCGCATGCTCCAGACTGTGCTCCGAGGTGCAGGAGGAGAGGGACTCCACCATGCCGGAGAGGGTATTGGCCAGTGCGACGTCGGCCCGGGCTGCCTCGTCTGTTCCGTCTGCCACCGCTTTTGCAAGGCTTTTGCCGACCAGCTCGATCGCTTTCAGCGCAAACAGGTCGCTGATTGGGTCGGCGGTTTTGGCAAGGTAGCCCTCCGTGCTGTGGAACAGAGCGTCAAAGCCCTGGTATGCCGTCAGGTGGGGCGGCACCGTCAGCATCAGGTCGGGGTCTACGATAGAGAGAACCGGGAAGGTCTTTTCATACCCGAACCCGATTTTTTCGTTGGTGTCTTCCTTGGTGGTCACGGTCCAGGGGTCGGCTTCGGTTCCGGTGCCCGCCGTTGTGGTGATTGCCACGATCGGCAGCGGATCGTTCGGCACAGGTTTTCTCTGGCCTGAGCCGCCGGAGATGTAATCCCAGTAATCTCCCTCGTTGGTGGCCATCACCGCAATCGCCTTGGCCGCGTCGATGCTGCTGCCGCCGCCGAGACCCACCACAAAGTCACAGCCTTCGGAGCGGGCCAGCGCCGCGCCCTCCATCACATGCGATTTGATGGGGTTGGGGAGGATTTTGTCAAATACGGCGTGCGACACTCCGGCTAAATCCAGCTGCATCTCCACTCTGGACAGGTAGCCGTTGCTGCGGGTGGATTTACCAGAGGAAATCACGATCAGCGCCTTTTTCCCGGGCAGCTTCTGGCTGTGCAGGTTCGAAAGCTGGCCTTTTCCAAATAGAATTTTCGTGGGTACAAAATAATCAAATTGCATTTCAATACCTCCGTTTTTTTCTGTATTACTACTATAACCCTTTGAGTATGCTCAAAGTCAAGTCCTCTGCGGCAAGAATTTTTGTTCTTGACTTTGAGGACACTCTAAGGTATAACAAGGAACAGAGAAAACGACAAAATTCGGACTGTGATCAGGAGGTATTTTTCAATGGGCGATACAATTGCGGAGGCTTCAAAACATACGGGTCTGAGCGAGCATACCCTGCGGTATTATGAAAAGGAAGGCCTTTTGCCTTCGATCGGGCGCGATTCCTCCGGATGCCGTTCCTTTCAGGAGAACGACTACGAGTGGATCGAGGTGATCTCGTGCCTGAAAAATACAGGCATGACGATCAAGGAGATCCGCCAGTTTATGGATTGGTGCAAAGAAGGGGATTCCACGCTGCAAAAGCGCCTGGAGCTGTTTTTGGAGCAGAGGCGCCGGGCCGAGCAGCAGATGCGCGAGCTGGAGCAGCATATTGAGAAAATCGAGAAGAAAATCCGGTTCTACGAAACAGCGGTAAAGGCCGGTACGGCTGCGGTACATAACGGAAAAAGCTGCGACGACTGCGACTAAGCCATTTTGTTCAATGGCTCCTCGCGGATGATTATTTGCCATATTTTTGCACAGCCTATCTGTGAGGTGAACTTTATGCAGTCCATTTGGAGAGAAACGTCCGATTTTCGGGAACGCCCGGCCCTTTCGGGCGATATCACAGCGCCTGTCGCTATCATCGGCGGCGGCCTTGCGGGGATTTTGACCGCCTGCCTGCTGCGGCAGAAGGGGATCGAATCCGTCGTGCTCGAAGCGAACCGGATCGGGAGCGGGCAGACACAGAATACCACGGCCAAAATCACTTCTCAGCACAATTTGATCTATACAAAGCTGTTTCAGAATTTCAGCGAGGAAGAAGCGAAGCAGTATGCCTCCGCCAATCAGCAGGCCATCGGGCGCTACCGGCAGATGATCACGCAGGAGCAGATCGACTGCCAGTTTGAGGAACGCCCCGCTTACCTGTATTCCGTCGATCGCGAGGATATTCCCGCTCTGGAGATGGAAGTGGAGTATGCCTGCCGGGCAGGAATTCACGCGGAACTGACGAAGAAGACCACCCTTCCTTTTGAGATTGCGGCAGCGATCAAGTTTGGCGGGCAGGCACAGTTCCATCCGCTGAAATTTCTGCAGGCAATTTCAGAGCCTCTTACGGTGTATGAGAAAACAAAGGTTCTGTCGGTGGAAGGGAAAAGCGTCGTGACCGACCGCGGCACCGTAACGGCGGAGCATATCGTTTTTGCGTCGCACTTTCCGTTTGTCAATGCACCGGGCTATTACTTTATGCGCATGTATCAGGAGCGCAGCTATGCGCTGGCGCTGCAGAATGCCGCAAAGCTCGACGGCATGTACCTTGGCATCGGGGAAAAGGGCCTTTCGATGCGCAACTATGGGGATACTCTTTTGCTGGGCGGGGGAGATCACCGCACAGGCGAGAATAAGACCGGCGGAAAATACGACATGCTGCGGGAAGTGGCCGCTTTGTTTTATCCGCAGAGCAAAGAGCTGGCCCATTGGTCCGCGCAGGACTGCATGACTCTGGACAGCGTCCCGTACATTGGGCAGTTTTCTTCCTCCACACCGAATTGGTATGTTGCCACCGGTTTCGGCAAATGGGGAATGACAAGCAGTATGGTTTCTGCCATTCTGCTTTCCGATCAGATTGCGGGGGACGAAAATCCGTTTGCACCGGTGTTTTCGCCGTCGCGCTTTACGCCGGGTGCTTCGGCCAAGAATTTTCTTTCTGGAATGGGACAGGCCGTGAAGGGCCTGGCCAAACAGACGTTTTCGCTGCCGGATGCAGACGCTGCCGAGCCGCAAACTCTGCCGGACGGCCACGGCGGCATGGTGATTGCCGACGGAAAGAAGGCGGGCGCCTATAAGGAGGAGCAGGGGGATGTGACGGCGGTCTCAATCAAGTGCCCGCATCTCGGCTGCCAGCTGGAATGGAATCCCGATGAAAAAAGCTGGGATTGCCCTTGTCACGGCTCCCGCTTTGACGCAAAGGGCGGCCTGCTCGAAGGCCCTGCCCAGACCGATCTGGAGGAGATTCCCACATGAAAGTAGTCGGCGGTTTCAAACGGCCACGCGGTTATTTTAAGGGATGGTATTTCAAGCAGCAGAACGATACCGATACCGTTGCATTGATCCCGGCCTTTCACACGGATGACTGCGGAAACTCCTCGGCGTCGCTGCAGGTTATCACAAACGATCAGGCTTTCCATGTGGATTTTCCACCCCAGGCGCACGAGGCATCGCAAAAAGAGCTGCCGGTTCGGCTGGGCAAATGCCTATTTTCAGAACAGGGGATCGGGCTTGATGTGGAAACGCAGGACTGTAGTCTGCGCGGGGTGTTTTGGTTCGGGTCTCTGACTCCGCCCGCCTTCGATATCATGGGGCCGTTTTGCTGTTTACCGATGATGGAGTGCCGCCACAGCGTTTTCAGTCTGTTTCACCAGGTAGACGGTTCCCTTTCCATAAACGGCAGGGAGTATGTATTTGAAAACGGAATGGGCTATCTGGAAGGCGACCGCGGCGTATCCTTCCCAAAGAGCTATCTGTGGACGCACTGCGCGTGGGGGCAGAACAGCATCATGCTTTCAGCAGCGGACGTGCCGTGGGGCGGGATGAGCTTTACGGGCTGCATTGGCTTTCTGTACCTGAACGGGAAAGTATACCGGATCGCCACGTACTGCGGAGCGAGACTGCTGTATATCAGTGAGGATACGATTTTGCTTCGGCAGGGCGATTTGAAGCTGAAAATACAGCTTCTTAAAAGCTGCGCGCAAGCTCTGCGTGCGCCGCAAAACGGCGGCATGACCCGGCTGATCCACGAGAGCGCCGCCTGCACGGTACGGTACACCTGTTCTAAGGGAAATCGGTTCCTGATCGATTTTGTCAGCGATCAGGCCAGCTTCGAGAGCAACTGGGAAGAAAGTGCCGTTCTTTCACAGCGGGCCGCCGAAAAGAGAGTATAGAGTGGCGTCACTTTAAAAAGTGACGATTTCTTCCGTGACTACGGCGAGGGAAGAAATCGCTCTATTTGGCGTAAGACATTTGAAAGTGAATGAACTGATCTGTTTTGGCAGATCAATATTTTTAATTCTAAGAGGGCCAGCGT
>OBZU01000051.1_pt1 | contig 96666 bp, 101 predicted proteins | sample 1495561 | NCBI WGS metagenome assembly OBZU01 (sample SAMEA2580250, study PRJEB22360) | human gut metagenome | biome: human gut; feature: human-associated habitat; material: faeces | place: Denmark | collected 2008/2010 | reverse complement strand
AAAAAGCCCTGCCGTCAACCATGTTGACGGCAGGTCTTTTTATGTTGTTCGGCGGATTTTCGTTCCAATAAAAGTAACTCCAGCAAACACGAAAGCGGCAGGTTGTCGGTGATAAGCTGAAAGTGCTGTTCGCCCTGTTCCGTCCAGCTCCGCACCGCCTGCAAAATGGCGATTTTTCGTTTGCTGCCGGGCTGTAACCGAAGCCGGTATTCGTAGTCGTCTACCTTCATGCTCACTTCATAGCTTGCGTCCAAAGGGCCGGAGTGCCCTTGCTGAGTCAGATATCGGCATAGCAGGTTGTATTGCTCCTGAGAAAACTGGCGAATGATCATGTTTGCATCTCCCCCATACCAAAATAATGACAGAATCGAGTCAAGATTAGTATAGCAGAGTGAAAAGGAAAATGTAGGCTACCGGTGCTACTATTCTTCCCTTATCAGAGAATAAAGCTTCATATCCAAAATTTCTCCGTTTTTAAAGGCATTTTTCCGAAGAGTTCCCTCCAAAATAAATCCTGCCTTTTCCAGTACCCGGCACGAGGCGGCGTTGTGGGCAAACGGCTCGGCGAAAATACGCAGGATGTCGCTGTTTTGAAATACATAGTCGCAGGTCTGCCGTACCGCGCTGGTGCATACGCCTTGGCCCCAGTAAGGCTCCGCCACATAATACCCCAGCTCGGCGGTGCGAAAATGAATGTTTGCCTGCCGGAATATGCCGATGCTGCCGATGGCCCGTCCGCCCACATCGATTGCAAAGGCGTACTGGCTGCCCGGCTCTGCGCCGAGCATCGTGCGGATGTACTCTTCGGCGTCGGCCTGTGTGTAAGGGGTGGGGATGCCGTCCCGCAGATTGTTCAGAATGTTCGGGTTGTTCATCGCTGCGGCCAGGTCAGCCGCGTCACTCAGTTGCCATGTGCGGATCGTGCGTTCCATCCGTTTTCCCTCCTTGTTATGCGTTCCAGGAATAAAAATCTTTCAGAAACCAGATTTCCTTTGCCTCAAACTCACGGTGATTCAGGTATTCCAGAATTCCCGCGGGCGATGTGAACTCAAACCGAAGCTTGTAGGAGTACAGCGCCTGATGCGGCAGGCCGGTTTTCTTGTTCTGGCGGTTTGTGCCGTATTTTCCGTCCCCGGCCAGCGGGTGGCCGATCGAAGCCAGATGCGCGCGGATCTGATGGGTGCGCCCGGTCAAAAGGTCGATTTCCAGCAGGCTGTACGCGCCGCGCTCTTCCAGTACACGGTAACGCGTGCGAATGCTCTTGGCGCCCGGCGCGCCGTGGCTCGAAATATATACCCGGTTCTGGTTTTCATTTTTCTCAAGGTACCCTTCCAGCGTGGCGGATTTTTCCTCCATGCGCCCGCACACGATGCATAGATACAGCTTTTTCAGCTCGCGGTTCTTCACCTTTTCATTTAAAATGCGCAGCGACTCCGCGTTCTTGGCCGCCATCACGATGCCGCCGGTATTGCGGTCGATCCGGTTCACAAGCGCGGGCGCAAAGCTGTTTTCCTCCTGCGGGCGGTACTCGCCCTTGTCATACAGGTAGTGCTGCACCCGGGCGATCAGCGAATCAAAATGGTAGTTCTCATCGGGATGAACGATCAGCCCCGGCTTTTTGTCCAGAATCAGAATGTTTTCATCCTCAAATAAAATATTTAGCTTCAGCGGGGCTTTCAGAAAATCATATTCCTCCGGCTCCTGCTGAAAGAATTCGTCCTTTAAATACATGGTCAGCACGTCGCCCGCGTTCAGGCGGGTAGAAATATCGCACCGCTTGCCGTTGAGCTTGATGTCCTTTTTGCGGATGCTCTTGTACAGCATCGCCTGCGGCAGGTTGCGGTACGCCTTGGTTAGAAATTTATCCAGACGCTGTCCGGCGTCGTTTTCACCGATGGTTACGGATTTCATATGGTATCCCCTTATTTTTAGCGCAGCGTGGAGCGCCGCCATTAATTGTATCAGTATAGCATAAATATCATGTACAGCAAAAGGGGTGCAAGGCTTCCCAAATGATTTATTTTAGTATATAATAACCTCACGGCATAAGCGAAAGCAAAGCTTTCGATGCCTGAGAGAGCATTGAATCATCAGCTCAGTGTTTAAGAGAATTTGAGTAGAGTTTTCATAAGTTTGTTTGATGATTTATGATATAATAAATTTTTAGAGATACAGTCGAATCCCTTTAAAAATGGTAGAAAGACGGCGATTTTTCCCCCGCTGAAAACGGGAAAAGAAATCAACAGCCTTTTTAAAGCGAAATGAGGATACTGTCGAATCGAGGAAAAGGGGACAGCAAAACGATGATTACACAGGAAAGAGTTCTGGAAGTTTTAAAAGAGGCCGACGTTCTTCTGGAGGGGCATTTCCGCCTGACCTCCGGCCGCCACAGCAACCGTTACCTGCAATGCGCGAAGGTGTTCCGCAATACCAAATACAGTGAAGAGCTCTGCGGCGCTTTGGCAGAGCATTTTGTGAACGACGGGGTAGAGGTGGTCATCGGCCCGGCGATGGGTGCGGTGCAGATGGCCTACGAGGTCAGCCGCGCGCTGAAATGCGAAAACTTCTTTGCCGAGCGGGAAGACGGCAAGATGACTCTGCGCCGCGGCTTTGCGATAAAGCCCGGGCAGAAGGTTCTGATCGTAGAGGATGTCGTTACCACCGGCGGCTCTGTCCGCGAGGTGATCGAGCTGGTCCGCGCGGCGGGCGGCGATTTGGTTGGCGTTGGTTCTATTGTTGACAGAACCGGCGGAAAAATCGATTTTGGTGTTCCGTTCCATGCGGTGATCTCTCTGGATGTGGAATCCTGGGAGCCGCAGGATTGCCCGATCTGTAAAGAGGGGAAGCTGGAGCTGGTCAAGCCCGGCAGCCGCAAGGTGTAAAAAGCGCGGCTGAAATATACCAGAGCAGCGCGCAGCGCCTGTGGTATAGACCCCCATTCTTTTCAGAAAGGCGGGGTGCGATTGAAAACGGAACGCATTCCTGAAAAATCCGCAGGGATTCATGAGGGACATCGAAAACGGGTGCAGGATCGTTTTTTAAAAGACGGGATTGATGGATTTGCCTCACACGAGGTGTTGGAAATGCTCCTCTTTTTCTCTATCCGCAGGGGGGACACGAACGAGCTGGCCCACCGCCTGATCGACCGGTTCGGTTCTTTGTCCGGTGTATTTCACGCGCCGTATGAAGAGCTGCTCAGGGTTCGGGGAGTGGGCAGAGTTTCCGCCTTTTTGATGAAATTGATTCCCGAGCTGTGCCGCGCGTATTACGAAGACTGCCACAAAGAAAAAATTCGTGTGTTCGAGGTAGAGCAGGCGGCAGAGATTCTGCGCAGAAAGTACATCGGCCGCCGCAACGAGGTGGTCGTGCTGCTTCTGCTCGACAGCCAGTGCCGTTTGCTTTCCTGCGAGGTAGTCAACGAGGGTACGGTCAGCACTGTGCCGGTTTACGTGCGCCGCATGGTAGAGCTGGCGGTTCGCTACAACGCCAGCGCGGCGATCATGTCACACAATCACCCCAGCGGGAACCCGGTTCCGTCTCGGGGCGACATTGAATCCACCATCTCGGTGTACCACGCGCTTCAGGCGGTGAATGTGCCGCTGCGCGACCACATTATTTTCGGTGACAAGGATTATGTATCCCTGTCTCATCTGGGCATATTGAAGGATATTATGGAGCCGTTTTAGCCAGTGGTCGGTTTTCTGCCTGAATGATGTATGGAGGATCAGCGATGAGCTGGAAATTAAAACAAATCTTTCTGCCGAACCCCAATTTGGCGGATGAATATCCAAACTATGAGAATCAATTGCAGCCGCGTATGCGTTTTGCCGATCCGGAGCTTCGGCTTCTTTTTGAACAGCATGAGGCTGCCATTATGGAAATTGTTGTCCGGGAAATAACAGCGTATTTGGCGGACGAAAGCGTTTGCAACGATGAGGAAGACATGTTCCCGCGCAGAAGTGAAATGACGGGCGAATGGTATGTGGGGGAGATTGAGCTTTTCAAAAAAGAGGAAAGAATTTGGGGCAGTGTTTTCACGCGTTTTTTAGGGTATTATCCCGAACCCTGCGCGCGGCTGCCTGTGGACGACTATCTGGGTTTAGAGGTTTGGATCACATACGACCCCGAACAGCAGGCTTTTTTGTTTGATGGAGGGCTTGACAGCTCTTCAATTTGAACTGTTCCCAATGCCGGATTTTGTCGTGCGATACCTGTTGTTATGAAAAAGCACTTTTGTGACCTGATGAATGGTTATAAGGTGCTTTTTCTGTTCCTTGTGCAGTATCGTTTGATAGGCCGCGTTTTTCTCCATACAAATTCTCATTGAAAAAGCAGAAAATCTGGTCAGGTACTCACCGCCGGGGGCGGGGGAGTGTGCCATGTCACATCTGTTTTTTCACAGATTGGTATCCCAACACTTTTTTTATCAGGAAATGGCTGACAGTTGACAAAAACGAACAAATGTACTATTATGATATTCGATCTGACTGTTTTTCCGCCGAAGGCGGGAAAACGGTCAAACACCTGATGATTTACTGTGAATAGCGCTTGTGCGATAGGGTCAATTCGCTTGAAACCCGTCCGGTTTTTAAGCTGCGGGGGTATCCCAGCAGCGCACTCTTCGGGTGCGAATTTATTATGAACGGCAACAAACCGCCAGCATTGCTGGCATCGCACGGGAAACCGTGCGCTTCAAAACGGTCTTGTTTTGAAGTTTGTTCAGTATAAGATACTGCAACAAGAGTGATTGCGGGGAGGGAAAGCATGGATTTTAAGCTGGTTTCAAAGTTTCAGCCAACCGGCGATCAGCCGCGGGCGATCGATCAGCTGGTGGAGGGGCTTAACCGGGGCGATAAGGAGCAGACGCTCCTTGGCGTAACCGGTTCGGGAAAAACCTTCACGATGGCGAATGTGATCGCAAGGGTCAACCGGCCAACGCTGGTTCTGGCACACAATAAAACACTGGCGGCGCAGCTCTGCTCTGAGTTTCGGGAGTTCTTCCCGGAAAACTCGGTGGAGTACTTCGTCAGCTATTACGACTACTATCAGCCGGAAGCATACATCCCCACGACAGACACTTATATTGAAAAAGATTCCGCCATCAATGACGAAATTGATAAGCTTCGCCACTCCGCAACCGCTGCTCTGTCGGAGCGGCGGGATGTGATTATTGTGGCGAGCGTTTCTTGTATTTACAGCTTGGGTAACCCAATCGATTACCACACCATGGTAATCTCTCTGCGTCCCGGCATGCAGACAAAGCGTGACGATCTGCTGAAAAAACTAGTGGAGCTGCAATACGAACGGAACGATGTGAATTTTGTGCGTAATAAGTTCCGCGTGCATGGCGACGTGGTCGAGATTTTCCCCGTACAGTCCAATGAAAATGCGATTCGCGTAGAATTTTTCGGGGATGAGATTGAACGTATTTCTGAAATAAATGCCCTGACGGGTGAGCTGAAAGCGTTCCTGAAGCACGTGGCGATTTTTCCTGCGTCGCATTATATTGTTCCGCGAGAAAAAATGATGGTTGCGGTGCAGCAGCTCGAACAGGAGATGCAGGAGCGGGTCAAGCTCTTTGAATCGGAAGGTAAGCTGATCGAGGCGCAGCGCATCCGCGAGCGCACGATGTACGACGTGGAAATGCTGCAGGAGATCGGTTTCTGTAAGGGAATCGAAAACTACTCCCGTGTGCTGTCCGGGCGTGAGCCGGGCAGCGCGCCGTTTACACTGTTTGATTACTTCCCCGAGGATTTCCTCCTGTTTGTGGACGAGTCCCATGTTTCGTTGCCGCAGGTTCGCTCCATGTACGCGGGCGACCGGGCCAGAAAAGAAACGCTGATCAATTTCGGCTTCCGTCTGCCGTCGGCGTATGATAACCGCCCGTTGAATTTTGACGAGTTTTACGAGCGCGTGAATCAGGCGGTTTTTGTCAGTGCAACGCCGGGCGATCTGGAGCTGCAAAAATCGGCGCAGATCGTCGAGCAGGTGATCCGCCCCACCGGGCTGGTCGATCCCGAGGTGATCGTGAAGCCGGTAGAGGGGCAGATCGACGACCTGATTTCCGAGATCAACCTGCGGTCGGCAAAAAATCAGCGCGTACTGGTGACAACGCTCACCAAGAAAATGGCGGAGGATCTGACTGCCTACCTTGAAAACATGGGCATCCGTGTGCGGTATATGCACCACGACATCGACACGGTGGAGCGCATGGAGATCATCCGCGATCTGCGCCTTGGCGAATTCGATGTTCTGGTGGGCATCAACCTGCTGCGTGAGGGCATCGATCTGCCGGAGGTTTCTCTCGTCGCGATTCTCGATGCGGATAAGGAGGGCTTTTTGCGCTCCGAGCGCTCGCTGATTCAGACGATCGGCCGCGCGGCCCGCAACTCGGAAGGCCAGGTCATCATGTACGCCGATTCCGTAACGCCCTCCATGGAGCGTGCGCTGCGCGAAACCCAGCGCCGCCGCGAGCTTCAGCAGAAATATAATGAAGAGCATCACATTACCCCCAAAACGATCATCAAGAGCGTATCAGATGTGCTGGAAATCTCGACGCATAAGGACGAGGAAAAAGGCAAAAAGGGCAAGCGCATGAGCGCTGCCGAACGCAAGCAGACCATCGAAAAGCTGACCCGCGAGATGAAGGCGGCCGCAAAGCTTCTGGAATTCGAGCATGCGGCTTATCTGCGCGACAAAATCAAGCAGCTGAGCGGCGGAAAATAGAGTACATTCACTTTCAAACAGTCTGGTACAAGTACAACGGTTTCTTTTCCCCGCCTGCGGCGTAGGGAAGCAGCCGGCAACCTTTTTAAGCGGCATTACGATAACGCTGTCCAATCAAAACGGATTCAATCTGGCTTCGGAGGATTTATACAGTATGACGGCTAAAAACATTCTGGTCAAAGGCGCCAGAGAGCACAACCTGAAGAACATCGATATTGAGATTCCGCGCGACGAGCTGGTGGTTCTCACCGGCCTTTCCGGTTCCGGAAAATCCTCCCTTGCGTTTGATACGATTTACGCCGAGGGTCAGCGCCGCTATGTGGAATCGCTTTCGTCCTATGCCCGCCAGTTTTTGGGGCAGCTGGACAAGCCGGACGTGGACTACATTGAAGGTCTGTCCCCGGCGATTTCCATCGATCAGAAAACCACCTCGAAAAACCCGCGTTCCACAGTGGGAACCGTAACCGAAATTTACGATTACCTGCGCCTGCTGTATGCCCGAATCGGCATTCCGCACTGCCCGGTCTGCGGCCGGGAGATCAAGCAGCAGACGATCGACCAGATTGTCGACAGGGTGCTTTCCCTGCCGGAGGGCACGAAAATCCAGGTGATGGCTCCGGTCATCCGCGCGCGCAAGGGCGAGCACGTCAAGGAGCTGGAAGCAGCTCGCCGCGGCGGCTTTGTCCGCGTTCGGGTGGACGGTATCCTGTACGATCTCTCCGAAACCATTAAGCTCGAAAAGAACAAGAAGCATTCGATCGACATCGTGGTCGATCGTCTGGTCATCCGCCCCGACATCCGTTCCCGTTTGTCCGATTCCGCAGAAACCGCGTCTTCTCTGGCCGATGGCCTGATGATCATCAGCGTGGTGGATGGGGAAGACCTGCTCTTTTCGCAGAATTATGCCTGCCCGGAGCATGGGGCGAGCATCGAGGAGCTGACTCCCCGCATGTTCTCCTTTAATAACCCGGCGGGCGCGTGCCCCAAGTGCACCGGCCTCGGTGTGTTTATGAAGATCGACCCGGATCTGATTATCCCGGATAAGCGCCTGTCCATCAGCAAGGGCGGCCTGAAGGGCAGCGGCTGGGCGATGGAGGGCAGTAGCATCGCCACAATGTACATGAACGGTCTTGCAAAGCATTACGGCTTTTCGCTCGATACGCCTTTGGGTGAGCTCCCTCCGGAGATCATCGATATTCTCCTGTATGGTACCAAAGGGGAGAAGATTGAGCTGGAGCGCACGAGCGAATACGGCTACGGAAAATATAAGACCGACTTTGAGGGCATCATCAATAACCTTGAGCGCCGCTTCCGCGATACGCAGAGCAGCTGGATTAAGGAAGAAATCGAATCCTACATGAGCGCCATCCCGTGCGACGAGTGCCACGGCAAACGCCTTTCCGCAGCCAGCCTGGCGGTGACGGTGGGCGACGTGAACATCAGCGATTTCTGCGAGAAATCGGTATCGGAAGCGCTTGCGTTTTTAGACCGGCTCGAGCTGACGCCCCGCGAAAGCATGATTGCCAAGGCGATTCTGAAAGAAATCAAGAGCCGCCTGGGCTTTTTGCAGAGCGTTGGACTTGAATACCTGACGCTGTCGCGCTCCGCGGGAACGCTCTCCGGCGGCGAAAGCCAGCGCATCCGTTTAGCGACCCAGATCGGTTCGTCTTTGATGGGCGTTCTGTATATTCTGGATGAACCGAGCATCGGCCTGCACCAGCGGGATAACGATAAGCTGCTGAACACACTGAAGCATCTGCGTGATATCGGGAATACGGTGCTGGTCGTGGAGCATGACGAGGAAACGATGCTCGCGGCGGACCATATTGTAGATATCGGCCCCGGCGCGGGCGTTCACGGCGGCTATGTGATTTATAACGGCCCGGCCAAAGAGATCGTCAACTGCAAGGAGTCCATTACCGGGCAGTACCTCAGCGGAATCAAACGCATCGAGATACCGGAGGTCCGCCGTTCCGGCAACGGGAAGCAGCTGAAGATTGTAGGTGCCACCCAGAATAACCTGAAAAACCTGACGGTGAAGATTCCTCTGGGTGAATTTGTGTGCGTTACCGGCGTTTCGGGTTCCGGCAAATCCTCTTTGATCAACGAAATTCTGTATAAATCGCTCGCGGCCCAGCTCAATGGAGCAAAGACAAGGCCCGGCGCACATAAAGATATTTTGGGTGTGGAAGAGCTCGATAAGGTGATCGAGATCAATCAGGCGCCGATCGGGCGTACGCCGCGCTCGAACCCCGCTACCTATACCGGCGTGTTCACCGATATCCGCGAGCTGTTCGCCTCCACGCAGGACGCAAAGCTGAGGGGCTTTACATCGGGACGTTTTTCGTTTAATGTGAAGGGCGGCCGGTGCGAAGCGTGCCAGGGCGACGGCATTCTGAAAATCGAAATGCACTTTCTGCCGGACGTTTACGTTCCCTGTGATGTCTGCAAGGGCAGGCGCTATAATCGCGAGACGCTGGAAATCCGCTACAAGGGCAAGAATATATACGACGTGCTGGAAATGACGGTGGAGGAGGGGCTCGAGTTTTTCTCCAGCATCCCGAAAATCCAGCGCAAGCTGCAAACGCTCTATGATGTGGGCCTTGGGTATATCAAGATCGGCCAGCCGGCTACCACGCTTTCCGGCGGCGAGGCGCAGCGGGTCAAGCTTGCGACGGAGCTGTCCAAACGGCCGACCGGGCGCACGATTTATATTCTGGATGAACCGACGACCGGCCTGCACATCGCGGACGTTCACCGGCTGATCGATGTGCTGCAAAAGCTGGTGGATACCGGCAACACGGTTCTCGTCATCGAGCACAATCTTGATCTGATCAAAACAGCCGATCATATTATCGACCTTGGCCCGGAGGGCGGCGACCGCGGCGGCACGCTGGTGGCCGAGGGTACGCCCGAGCAGGTAGCCGAAATCAAAGACTCCTATACCGGCCAGTATTTAAAAATCGCACTGGAGCGCGATATGAGCCGCCGAGAAAGCTACGTTCAGGGGGCGTAGCTGTGACCTTTGCCTTTTGGTGCGGCTTTCGGCAATATCGATATTTTAGTAAAGCGCTGTCATGCAAAGCATGACGGCGCTTTATGCAAAAAATAACCGTTGTCCCGGTTTTACGAATGTGCTCTCTTTTTACTGCATATATTTGAAACAGCATGGATTTCTTCCCCGCCTTCGGTGGGGAAGAAATGTTTGTTTTGTTATTTGGCGATAAAAGCAGAGGAGCGGTGACAATGACGATTCATGTGGTCAGACCGGGGGAAACGGTGTATTCGATCGCGGCCATGTACGGGGTGTCCGCGCGGGATGTGATTCAGTATAACGAGCTGGATGAGCCGAATCGCCTCGTACCAGGCCAGACAATCGTGATTCTGTTCCCGCGCCGGGTTCATATTGTGGAAGCCGGCGATACGGTGTATTCGATTACCCAGCAGTACGGCATCACGATCAACGAGCTGTACCGCAATAACACGAAGCTGGGCGCGCTGCCTGTTCTGCGCCCTGGGGAGCGGCTGGTGATTTCCTACGAGCAGCAGCGGCTGGGGGATATGTCGGTCAACGGCTATGCGTATCCGTTTGTCGACCGGACGCTGTTCCGGCAGACGATGCCGTTTATGACCTACATGACGCCTTTTACCTACGGGTTCACCTTTAACGGTGACCTGGTTCCTCTGGATGACGAAGCGCTGATCGATATTGCGCTGCAGTACGGCGTCGCCCCGCTGATGCACCTGTCTACCTTAACGGAAGAAGGGGGCTTCAGCAACGAACTTGCACACCGCGCGCTGAACGATATGCAGGTGCAGAACCGCCTGTTAGATAATATTCTGATCAACCTGCGGCAGAAAAACTATAAAGGGCTGGACGTCGATTTTGAATTCATCTATGTAGAGGATCGCGACAAATATACGGCCTTTATCCGCAACGCCACGCAGAAGCTGAATCCGGAAGGGTATGAGGTGATCGTGGCCCTGGCCCCGAAAACCTCGAGCGATCATCCGGGGCTTTTGTATCAGGGGCACGATTACGGGGGACTGGGGGCAGCGGCCAACGGCGTTCTGCTCATGACCTACGAGTGGGGCTATACCTACGGCCCGCCGATGGCGGTTGCGCCGATCCCAAATATCCGCGCGGTGCTGAACTATGCGGTCACGCAGATTGCGCGGAATAAAATTTACATGGGAATGCCGAACTACGGCTACGACTGGCCGCTGCCGTATGTACGGGGGACGACAAGGGCGCAGTCGATTTCCAATGTGGAGGCGGTGCGTCTGGCAAGGGAGTACAACGCGGAGATTTTATACGATGAAACGGCGCAGTCCCCGCATTTTCAATACACCAATACCAGCGGCGAGCTGCACGAGGTCTGGTTTGAGGATGCCCGGAGCATCCGGGCAAAGCTCGCGCTTGTAACGGAATTCGGTTTTCTCGGGATCGGGTACTGGAACCTGATGCGTCCGTTCCCGCAGAACTGGCTGGTGCTCAATGCCCTGTACCGCATCCGCGCCTTTCAGGGGTAAACGCAAAAAATGCGCCAAAACGGCGGGAATTCCCGCGCGTTTGGCGCATTTTATTGTTAGAGATTGAAAAGTAACGATATGGAACCGGTCGTTTCATCAATACGATGAGACCGAAATTCAATTGTTATCTTCTGTTCGCAAAGCAATCGCTGCAGTATACAGGACGCTCGTCGCGGGGCTGGAAGGGAACCTTGCAGGTTGCGCCGCAAGATGCGCATACAGCCGTATACATCTCTCTCGGGGCTCTTTCGGAAGAAGAATCCCCTCTGGAATTTTTGCGGTTTGAACGGCAGGCTTTGCAGCGCTGGGGCTCATTGGTGAATCCTTTTTCCGCGTAAAACTCCTGCTCGCCGGCGGTGAATTCGAATTCTGCGCCGCAGTCTTTGCAAATCAAAATTTTGTCTTCGTACATTGAGATACCTCGTTTTGTTTAATTTATACCCTGTTTTGGCGGGCATTGAATTCATTATATGGGAATCGGCAGAGTTTGTCAATCAGTTTACGGCAAATTCCCTGAATGTTTTTGTAAAAATTTTCTAGAATATCCCTTGCTGTACCGAATAAAATCGACGCTTTTCGACAGAAGTGAAAAAATTTACAGATTATTAATTAACGATACGCTTAAAATATAGTAGAATAAAACGTACAAGCTGAGTGTTAGGAGAATGTTGTGTTCGGTTATATCAAGCCTCAAAAATCCGAACTGCTTGTCCGGGAATATGAACAGTACAGGGGTGTTTATTGCTCCCTGTGCAAACAGCTGGGCAAAAGCTATGGCATTTTGTCCAGATTTACCCTAAGCTATGATTGTACATTTTTGGCGATGCTGATGATGGCCCGCTCGGAGCGCCCGTGTAAAATGGCGCAGGGCCGGTGCACGTTCAATCCAACGAAAAAATGCCCGTTCTGTGAAGGGGAATATCCCGAACTGGTGTTTGCGTCGGCACTATCCGTCATTATGACATACTATAAGCTGAGGGATGATCTCAAAGACCCCGGCTTAAAATCCAGGCTTCGTGCAGTGCTGCTCTTTCCGCTGTCTGTGCGCGCGCATAAAAAGGCGGCGCGGGATTACCCCGGTTTGGAGCAGGCGGTGGCCGATGCGATGCAGCTGCAGGAGCAAACCGAGCAGCAGGAATCGCCGCCGCTGGATGCCTGTGCGGAGCCGACCGCAAAAATGCTCTCCGGAGTGTTTTCGCAACTGGCTGAGCAGGGTACGCCGGAATTTCGCATTCTCGAACAGTTTGGGTATTTTTTGGGCAGATGGGTCTACCTGATGGACGCCGCCGACGATATTCCGAAGGATTTAAAACAAAACGCGTTTAATCCGTTTATTCGGGATTACGGGCTGACGGCAGAGAGCACGCAGGAGCAGCTGCAGGAAGCGGCTGACCGGTGCAATCAGGTACTGAATATGACGGTATCTCAGGCGATCGCCGCGTTCCGGCTTTTGGATTTGGGGCAGTTCGCCCCGATTCTGAACAATATCGTTTGTCTTGGCCTGCCGCAGATGCAAAAAGAATTTATGCTGAAAATGGAAAAGGGGAAAAGCAATGTCGGATCCGTATAAAATACTTGGGGTTTCTCCTGCGGCGACGGATGAACAGATAAAGGCCGCTTACCGGGAGCTGGCGAAAAAATATCACCCGGATAATTATGCCGGCAGCCCGATCGCAGATCTGGCCGGTGAAAAGATGAAAGAAATCAACGAGGCTTATGACGAGGTCATGAGCCAGCGTCGCAATAATAAGAGTAACGGCGGAGCGCAGTATTCCGCCGGGTATGGCGGTACGGCCGGTTCCGGCAGCCACCAGAACAGCTACGGCAGCGCGGCGAATTCCAGCTTCCGCGATGTGCGCAACCTGATTATGGCGGGGCGCATTGCCGATGCGGAGCAGATTCTGAACGGGGTGCCGCTGGGCAGCAGAAACGCAGAGTGGTATTTCCTGAAGGGCTCGATCCTCTACCAGCGCGGCTGGCTGGAGGAAGCGCACAACCATTTCACCCGTGCCTGCCAGATGGATCCGAACAATCTGGAATATCGTGCGGCGCTCAATCAGTCCATGAATCAGCGCGGCGGCATGTACGGCGGGTACAACACATCGTACGGCGCCGGCGGGTGCAGCTCGTGCGATACCTGCATGGGTCTGCTTTGCGCGGATTCCTGCTGTGAATGTATGGGTGGGGATCTGATTCCATGCTGCTGAACAGAAGTGCACAGGTGGCGTTCTGCGGCGTAGCGGCTGCGTTGTCTGCGGTTCTGATGTTTCTGACCGGGCTGATCCCGATTTCTACCTACGCGCTGACCGCGCTGGCCGGCTTGCCCGGCATGGTGATCGTGATCGAGCTGGGAACCCGATGGGCCTGGCCTGTTTACGTTGTAGTCAGTATCCTTTCCCTGCTGTTTTCAGCAGATAAGGAAGCGGTCGTACTGTTTGTTTTGTTTTTTGGGTATTATCCCATCCTCAAAGCTTTGGTGGAGCGCCTGTCCCGGATTCTTTCTTGGGTTTTGAAATTTGCAGCGTTCAATCTGGCGATGGTCGCCGGATTTTTCATTGCGGTATTTGTTCTGGGTATTCCAAGAGATAGCTTTTTAGTGTTTGGCAGTGCCACTCCCCTGGCTTTTTTGGCAGCAGGCAACGTGGTATTCGCTTTGTATGATTATACCCTGTCCGGCCTGGTGGTGGAATACTATAAGCGGTTTCATCGTCTGGCACAGCAGTGGCTTCGCCAAAAGTAAGATCAAAAATTGAGGCGGACGGTTTTTTGCCGTTTGCCTTTTTCCGTTATGGCTGAAATAATACATATTCTTCTATATTCAAAAGTAAAAGTATCTTTTCTTTATTTTCTCCCTCGCCATCAGCGGGGGAGAAAATAAAATATCGATCTTTTGATAGGAGGAGGATGTCACTTTTGATCATGATACAGGGAACTGATTATGATAAGGAGGAAAATAAATATGATTCGTGACTTGCGTTTGGACGATAGAAACGTGTTTTTATCTATGGTAAAGGACTTTTATTCATCAGATGCGGTGGCGCACAGCGTTGACTCTCAACACTTTGAGGCGACCTTTGCCGCCGCAATGGAGAAATCCCCCTTCCTGCGCGCGCTTATGATGGAAGAGGAGGGGAAACCCGCAGGATATGCGCTTTTGTCGTTCACTTATTCAAACGAAGCTGGCGGCCTGGTGGTTTTGATTGAAGAGGTTTATCTCAGCGAGGCATGCAGAGGGATGGGATACGGCCATCAATTTTTTGAGTTTTTGGAACAGGAGTACCCGTCGGCCAAGCGCTTCCGTCTCGAGGCCAGAAAAGAGAATGAGAGTGCCATTCGGCTGTATCAAAGACTCGGTTACGAGGTTCTGGATTATCTCCAAATGGTAAAGGACGCTTAATTTGCGGGACATTTTCGCCTGTCCGTTCCTCCTTTGATAGAAGTCCGCCAATCCGGCGAATTTTTCTTTTGAGAATATTTAATTGCATGGAAAATGAATTGTTCCTGCAAAAATAAACCGTTTTTTCTGTTAAATTTCCTATTTTTCTCTTGATTTTTGCAGGCTCAGGCCTTAATATGAATAAAAGAGTTGCGCCTTCCTGCAAAACGAATCAAAAAATCGCAGGGGCAGAATGAGTGGAGGAATACACGATTATGAATAGTCAACTCACAGCCAGGATCCTCAACAACATGCCTGAATTTTCCAAGGGGCAGAAGTTGATCGCCAAATATATATTGGAGCATTACGACAAAGTAGCCTATATGACAGCTTCGCGGCTGGGTGCTACGGTGGGGGTCAGCGAATCCACGGTTGTGCGCTTTGCAACGGAGATTGGATACAGCGGATACCCCGAGCTGCAGCAGGCCATGCAGGAGATGATCCGCAGCCGCCTGACGTCGGTGCAGCGGATCGAGGTCACCGTCAATAACATGGGGAGTTCGGATGTCCTTTCGTCTGTGATGAATCAGGACATCGACATGATTCGCCGGACGCTGGAGGAAACCTCCCGCAAAGATTTTTACGCCGCGGTGGATGCGATCGCGGATTCCCGCAAAATCTACATTTTGGGGGCCGGCAGTTCTTTGGCGCTTGCGACTTTTTTGTCCTATTATTTTGGTTTGATTTTAGAAAATGTACAATTGGTGAATATTACCAGCGAAGCGGAAATCTTTGAAAAAATGATCCGGGTCAATGAAGCTGACACCGTCATCGGCATCAGCTTCCCGCGGTATTCCAAGCGCGCGGTCAAGGCAATGCATTTTGCGTCGGACCGCGGGGCCAAGGTGATCGCTATTACGGACAGCCCCCTGTCGCCGCTTGCAGAGCCTGCGGGGTATCTGCTGCTGGCCCGCAGCAACATGGCTTCCTTTGTGGATGCGATCGCGGCGCCGCTGAGCCTCATCAACGCGCTGATCGTCATGGTCACGATGAAGAAAAAAGAAGAAGTAACCGAGATTCTGCACAGCCTGGAGCATATCTGGGACGAATACGGTGTATACGAAAAGGTGGATGAAAAAAACGTTGACACAAACAAACCACAAGGCTGATCTGATCGTCATCGGGGGCGGAGCAGCCGGAATGATGGCGGCGGGGACCGCTGCCGAACTCGGCCTGAGCGTGATTCTGGCAGAGAAAAACGCGCGCCTTGGCAGAAAGCTTGGCATCACCGGAAAAGGCCGGTGCAACCTGACCAACAACTGCTCTGTGCAGGATGTGATCGCTGCCGTGCCGACCAACTCCCGTTTTTTATACGGCGCTGTTTCCCGGTTCGCTCCGCAGGATACCATGGCTTTTTTTGAGGGCCTTGGTGTGCCGCTGAAAACGGAACGGGGCCAGCGGGTTTTCCCGCAGTCAGACCGCGCGGGCGATGTCATCGACGCGCTGACACGCTTTCTGAAGGAAAATCATGTGAAGATTTTGCAGGCAGAAGCCCGAAAGCTCCTCATCGACGAAGACGGCGTTCACGGTGTCGTTCTGCGTGACGGCACGAAGCTGCTTGCCCCGAAAGTGATTGTTGCCTGCGGCGGAGCATCCTACCCCGGAACCGGCTCCACCGGGGACGGGTACCGGCTGGCGCGCCAGGCCGGGCACAGCGTACTGCCGCTGCGTCCCTCTCTGGTTCCATTGGTCGAGCAGGGGGGAGACTGTGCGCAGATGCAGGGCCTTGCTCTGAAAAACGCCGCCGTCCGGGTCTATGAGCGGCAGAAGCTGATCTATGAGGATTTCGGCGAGCTGCTCTTTACGCATTTCGGTCTTTCCGGCCCGGTGGTGCTGAGCGCCAGCAGCCACATGCGCCGTATGGAGCCCGGGGTATACCGGCTCGAGATCGATTTAAAACCGGCGCTGTCGCCCGAGAAGCTGGACGCAAGACTCCAGCGCGATCTGGAACAGAACAGCAATAAGGATTTTATCAATTCGCTGGGGGCGCTGCTGCCCCGTAAAATGATTCCCGTTCTGGTGGAACGGTCGGGAATTCCTCCCGAAACAAAGTGCAATGCCATCACTCGCGAACAGCGCCGGGACTTTGCCGCGCTGCTCAAGGGGTTTTCCGTAAACATTCAGGGTTTTCGGCCCATCGAAGAGGCAATCGTCACTTCCGGCGGCGTGAATGTCAAAGAAATCAACCCCAAAACCATGGAATCCAAGCTGATTCATGGGCTGTATTTTGCGGGTGAGGTTCTGGATGTGGACGCTTACACCGGGGGCTTCAATTTACAGATTGCCTTTGCCACAGGGCGGCTGGCGGCGCAGGCCGCAAAGGAGGAACAAGGATGATTTCAATTGCCATCGATGGTCCTGCCGGCGCGGGGAAAAGTACGATTGCACGCCGCGTTGCGCAGGAGCTCGGATATGTGTATGTAGATACGGGCGCGCTGTACCGCGCGATTGCCCTTCATATGCTGCGGGCAGGGAAGAATCCGGCATCGCCGGAGGAAGTGATCCCGCAGCTCGAAGCAGTCGAGGTTTCCCTGCGATATGTCGAGGGGGAGCAGCAGGTGCTTCTGGGCGCTGAAAATGTGTCGGAATCCATCCGCACGCCGGAGGTAGCGGCCGCTTCCTCCAAGGTTTCGGCGATTCCGCAGGTTCGGGAGTTTTTGCTGTCTTTGCAAAGGGATATCGCGGAGCAGAACGACGTCGTTATGGATGGCCGGGACATTGGAACCGTGGTGCTGCCGCGCGCGCAGGTGAAAATTTTTCTCACCGCTTCGCTGGAAGAGCGGGCCCGGCGGCGCTGGAAAGAGCTGCTCGAAAAGGGGAGTGCCGACTTTGATACGGTGCTTGCAGACGTGAAAAAGCGCGACGAGCAGGATTCGACCCGCGCGATCGCCCCGCTGGTGCAGGCCCCGGACGCCGTTCTGGTAGATACCACCGGTAATACGCTGGAGCAGTCGGTAAATCGAATGCTGACTGTGATTCGGGAACGTTTATCCTGACCGCACCCGGCGAATTACCGCAAGGAAAGGAAGTTTTATCATGAAGCGATCGGCGCTTTATGTATTTTGTAAATCGGCTGCGCTTGTTTTTTTTCGGCTGTTCATGCCATACCGGATCATGAATGCTGAAAACATGCCGAAGTCGGGCAGAGTCATCGTTTGCTGCAACCATCTCACTTTTAAAGACCCGATTCTTTTAACCGCGGTCGCGGGTAAGAGGCAGGTCAACTTTATGGCGAAAATGGAGCTGTTCAAAAATCCGCTGCTCGGCAGTCTGTTCCGAAAAGTAGGAGCTTTCGCCGTCAATCGTGGCAAAGGGGATTCCTCCGCGATCAACCGCGCACAGGAGCTGCTGCAGGAGGAACAGGTGGTCGGCATTTTCATTGAGGGAACACGGTCAAAGGACGGCGCGTTCTTGCAGCCAAAATCCGGGGCCGTGATGCTGGCGTTTCAGAACAATACGCCGATTCTGCCGGTGTGCATTACCGGCAGAAAGGGAATTTTCCCGAAGCTGTTCCACCGGGTAGACGTTGTCTGCGGCCCGCTGATCATGCCCGAGCAATTGCGGATTGAAAAGGGCTCCGGTTCCGAATACCGCCAGGCAAGCCGCCTGGTGATGGGTAGAATCATGGAGCTGCGCGACCCTGCGCTGGTTCCGAAAGCCCTGAAAGGGGAGGGGCCCCAATGACGATCCATGTTGCAAAGTCCGCCGGTTTCTGCTTTGGCGTGGATCGCGCGGTTCAGATGGTATTCCGTCTGCTTGACGAGGGAAAGCAGGTTTACACCCTCGGCCCGATCATCCATAATCCCCAGATCGTGCAGGAGCTGGAGGAGCGCGGCGTGCGCATCGTCGATACTCCGGCAGAGGTTCCGCCGGACGGCACGCTGGTGATCCGTTCTCACGGGGTTGCGCGTGCGGTGCAGGAAGATATTTCCGGCCGCGGGCTTGAATGTGCGGATGCGACGTGCCCATTTGTGCGCAAGATTCACAAAATCGTTTCCCGTGCGTGTGAAGCAGGGCAAACCGTACTGATCGCGGGCGATGCTTCGCACCCCGAAATCGAAGGCGTGATCGGGTACTGCACGGCGCCGCCGTACGTGTTTCGAAACGCCGCGGAGCTTAGGGATTTGCTGGAAAAACACCCTGAATTTTCCAATCAGAAAGTCTGCGTCATTGCCCAGACAACTTTTAGTCTGGAGGAATGGGGAAATTGTTTGCAAATCCTAAAAAAGGTATGTACAAATGCGGACGTTTTTGCTACAATATGTAATGCAACTGTTCAAAGGCAGTCCGAAGCATCAGATCTTGCTCAAAAATCTGATTTGATGCTGGTTATCGGGGGGCGGCACAGCTCCAACACGGCCAAGCTTAGGGATGTCTGTGCGCAGAGTTGCACTACTTACTTGATTGAAAAGGCGGAGGAAATCCCTTCGCAGGCCGTGAAAAAGGCCGTTTCTATCGGTATTACTGCGGGTGCCTCTACACCCGCAAGCATAATAAAGGAGGTACTTGATACCATGACAGAAATTATTGAAGGCGCGGGTCTCACGGAGCAGGAGTCTGCTGAATCTAACTTTGAGGAGATGCTCGAAGAATCTTTGAAAAGTTTAAATACAGATGAGAAGGTACGTGGCGTTGTTGTCGGTATTGCTCCCAATGAGATTTACGTGGATGTTGGACGCAAGCAGGCTGGCTTTGTGCCGCTGTCTGAGCTTTCTGCAGATCCGAACGCAAAAACGGAGGATCTGGTAAAGATCGGCGACGAGCTCGATCTGCTCATTATGCGCACCAACGACCAGGAGGGCACCATCATGCTCTCCAAAAAGCGCCTAGATGCTGTGAAGGGCTGGGAGACCATTTCCGAGGCGGAAGAAAACGAAACAGTTCTCACCGGTGTTGTCACAGAGGTTATCAAGGGCGGTGTGATCGCTGTAACCAACGGCGTGCGTGTGTTTATCCCTGCGTCCCAGGCTACTGCCTCCCGGAATGATCCGCTGGATGCTCTGCTGAAGAAGGAAGTCAAATTCCGCATTATCGAAGTGAACCGTCAGCGCCGCCGTGCGGTGGGCTCCATCCGTTCCGTGCTGAAGGATGAGAGAAAAGAGCTGGCCGACAAGTTCTGGGAAACTGCCGAGGAAGGCAAAGAGTTTACCGGTGTTGTCAAGTCCCTGACCGCTTACGGCGCGTTTGTTGACCTGGGCGGCATCGACGGAATGGTTCACATCTCCGAGCTGTCCTGGAACCGCATCAAGCATCCGTCCGAGGTTGTGAATGTGGGCGATACCATCAAGGTATACATCAAGGGCCTCGATAAAGAGAAGGGCAAGATTTCTCTGGGCTACAAGAAGGACGAGGACAATCCGTGGGAGATCCTGAAGAAGGATTACCCCGTAGGCACCACCGTTGAGGTACAGGTTGTTGGCTTGACCACCTTCGGCGCCTTCGCCAGAATCATTCCCGGCATCGACGGCCTCATCCACATTTCTCAGATTGCTGACCACAGAATCGAGAAGCCGCAGGATGCGCTGAAAAACGGCGACAAGGTAAAGGCGAAGATCACCGACATCGATTTTGATAAGCATCGTGTCAGCCTGTCGATCCGCGCGTATCTGGAAGAGCAGGCCGCTGAAACAGCGGAAGAGGCTCCCGTAGCGGAAGACAAACCGGCCGACGAGGAATAATCCCATCTGCAATTGAATGAATTGGGGGCACAAAGAGGCTATGCGTCTTTGTGCCCTTTTTGCAGAAATAATTCACCAATGGAAATACCCCTGTGTATTATATAGTTAGTCGATCGCTTTATTAAGTGACCTTATGTGAAAACAGCGATTCTTCCCGCCTTCGATGGGGAAGAATGCAAAGGCTCTTTCTAAAACGCAGTACGATCGAACGGATGCACGATAGGGGGGAACCATGATGAAGCGCTGGCATAAATATTGTCCCATCAACGCGCCTTACCGCGGGGAGAAAAAACGGAACGGCCCTGCCGTCCCGAAACTTCTGGTGTTTTTTCTCGGGGTTCTGGCTGCCGGCATCTTTTTGGATATGCAGCTGGTGCCTGCGGTGGAATCCCTCACGGTAAATGCCGCGCGGCAGACTGCGGTAACGGCGATCAACGAAAGCGTATTGAAAGAGCTGAATGCGGATAACATAACGTATGACGATCTGATCAATTTGCAGAGAGATGCCGACGGCAAAGTGCAGACGATCACCACCAATATGGCAAAAACAAATCAGATCAAGGCAAAAATCACCGATACGGTTCAAAAGAACCTGCATGGGGGCAAAATCAATACGAGTGTTCCGCTGGGTACCCTTTTGGGCAGCCGCCTGCTGCACGGACGCGGCCCGGATGTTCCGCTGGTCGTTACGCTCAAGGGGAATGTGGAATCCGACTTTAAGACCAGCTTTGAATCGGCGGGCATCAATCAGACCCGTCACCAGATTTACCTGGAACTACATACCGAAATCTATTCCTTTATTCCGGGACTTCATACCGCAACGGATGTGACTACCAGCGTGCTGGTTGCAGAAACCGTCATTGTTGGGGATGTACCGCAGCTCTACTTGGGAGGATAAAACAGATATGGATGCAATCAAAGCAAAGGAAGAAGCCGCCAGACTGCGGCAGGAAATACAGTACCACAATCAGAAATACTACGAGCAGGATGCTCCTGAAATTGAAGATTACGAATACGACCGCCTGTATCGCTGCCTGGAAGATTTGGAGGAGGAGTACCCCGAGCTGATTACGCCGGATTCCCCCACGCAGAAGGTTGGGGCCAGGGGCATGAATCAGTTTGCGCCGGTGGTTCATACCGTTCCGCTGGAAAGCTTGCAGGACGCTTTCTCCGAGGAGGAGATGGCGGATTTTGATCGGCGGGTGCGCGCCGTGGTACCGGACCCGGTCTACATTGTGGAGCCGAAGTTCGATGGGCTCTCCGTTGCCTTGGAATATCGGAACGGCGTTTATGAGCGCGGCTCCACGCGCGGCGACGGTCTGGTGGGCGAGGATGTCACAGAGAATATCCGTACCATCCGTAGCATACCGAAGCGCCTGAAAGACGGCCCGGAGTTTCTGGAGGTGCGCGGAGAGGTCTATATGGCGCACAGCGTCTTCGAAGAGCTTTGCACGAAGCAGGAGCTGAATCAGGAAAAAACGTTCAAGAATCCCCGCAACGCGGCGGCAGGCTCTCTCCGGCAAAAGGATCCGCGCATTGCGGCCCAGAGAAAGCTGGATATTTTCCTGTTTAACGTGCAGCAGATTCAGGGCGCGGAGCTCTCTTATCACGACGAATCGCTCGAGTACCTGAAAAAGCTGGGGCTCCCTGCCACGCCGTTCTACCGCAAATGCCAGACCCTTGAGCAGGTGCTTGAGGCCATCCGGGAAATCGGTGAAATGCGCGGCTCCCTCGAGTATTCCATCGACGGCGCCGTGGTGAAGGTAAATTCCTTTGCGCAGCGGCAGCTGCTCGGCAGCACCTCTAAATTTCCCAAATGGGCGCAGGCGTTTAAATACCCGCCGGAGGAAAAGCCGACAAAGCTGCTCAGTATCGAAATCAACGTGGGGCGAACGGGTGTTCTGACGCCTACCGGTTTGTTTGAGCCGGTCACGCTGGCGGGCACCACCGTCAGCCGGGCTACGCTGCACAATCAGGACTTTATTACCGAAAAGGACATTCGTGTCGGCGATACCGTCATCCTGCGCAAAGCGGGGGACATCATTCCCGAAGTCGTGTCGGTGGTTTCTCACGAACCGGACAGCGAGCCGTACCGGATTCCGCAGATTTGTCCCGCGTGCGGCAGTCCCGCCGTGCGCGACGAAAACGAGGCGGCGACGCGCTGTACGAATCCGGAATGTCCCGCACAGCTTTTGCGCCATCTGATTCATTTTACGAGTCGCGACGCCATGGATATGGATGGCCTTGGCCCGGCGGTGCTGGAGCAGCTCGTCGCGAAAGGGCTGATTGCTTCGCCCGCAGACCTTTACTTTCTGCCGATGGAGCAGGTGCGGGAGATGGAACGGATGGGCGAAAAATCCGCACAGAACCTTGCGGCTGCGGTCGAACGCTCGCGGCAGAACGATCTGTACCGCCTGATCTACGCCATGGGCATTCCCCACGCGGGCCTGAAAGCCGCAAAGCTGCTGGCCGGTCACTTCCATACGATGGAGAAGCTCATCGCCGCCTCCGAAGAAGAGCTTGCGGCCATCGAGGGCTTCGGGCCGATCATGGCGAAGAGCGTGCGCGCCTATTTTGACCTTGCCGGTACGGCACATCTGATTTCCCGCCTGAAAGAGGCCGGAGTGAACATGACGGCGCAAAGCACCGCGCAGGATTTGCGCCTGGCCGGCAAGACCTTTGTGCTCACCGGCACGCTGCCCACGTTGACCCGCCAGGAAGCCACTGAGCTGGTGGAACGCTACGGCGGCAAAACCTCCTCTTCCGTTTCCAAAAAGACCGGCTACGTCATCGCCGGTGAGGATGCCGGAAGCAAGCTGACAAAAGCACAGCAGCTCAATGTTCCGATTCTGAGCGAAGAAGAGTTCCTCAAGCTGCTGGAAGATTCGAAAGCGGAGGAATAAGCCGCTCCCGACTCAAATGATCATCCCCCTGAATTTCTTCAGGGGGATTTTTTTGCGCTTTTCTGTCGAGTTGCTTTCTCGCTGGAATCTTTCTTTTCTCTCCTGTTTGTTCGGACCACAGGCATTGTCTGTGCCCGGGAATGGATCGTTTCTTTCGGCTTTTGAGGGGAGAAGCCAAGGTCTGAATTTTCCGCCTGATAATCAGGGGATTTTTATATGGATTTGTCGAAGTGCGCTCCCGTTGGAATTTTTCTTCCTCTCATTTTTTTGTTCTAATCTATGGGCTTTGTCCATATTTATGGTAGCAAAGGGAGGACAAGTAACATGAATCAGAGCCATACCAATTCGTTTACTACGGCGATACAGCCGGTCTGCCAGCGGCTCAGGCCCGTACTCATGGAGCTGCCGGAGCATATTCAGGAATCTGTGCAGGAAATCCGCATGCGGGTGAATCTGCCGCTTTCTATTTTTAATGGGGTTCAAAGCTTTTTTGTGACAGGGAACGGAATCAGCCGCAAGCCGGAGGAGGGGATTCCCGTATTCCGGGAGGATATGGAGGAGACGTTCCGCAGCCTGTGCAGCCATTCCGTGTATACGCATCAGAACGAAATCCGGAACGGCTTTCTCACCATCCGAGGGGGGCACAGGGTGGGCATCTGCGGCACAGCCGTTCTGGATCAGGGACAGGTTGCAGGGCTGCGGGACATTTCTTCCTTTAATATCCGTGTCGCAAGACAAATCTCCGGCGCGGCAGATGAGGTTCTGTCTCTGGTTGGGGAGGAGATCGTGCAGGGCGTTCTTCTGGCGGGGGCGCCCTCCACGGGCAAAACAACGATTCTTCGCGATTTGGCGCGCCAGCTGGCCGGGGGAGGGACGCTGCCTCCCCGGAAAATCACAGTGGTCGACGAACGCGGCGAGCTGGCAGGCGTTTACCGGGGCGATGCCCAGAACGATCTTGGCTGCTGCTGCGATATTCTGGACGGCTACCCCAAAAGCCAGGGAATCCTGCAGGCCATCCGCTCTCTTTCGCCCGAGGTGATCCTCTGCGACGAGCTGGGGAGCGAGCGCGAAACCGCCGCTGTGGAAGAGGTGGTCAATGCGGGTGTTTCACTGATCGTCAGCGTGCACGCGGCCTCTGCGGGGGAGCTTCTTCGCCGCCGCCAGATACGCCGGCTGATGGAAACCGGGGCGTTTCGTACCGTGGTTCTGCTGGACTGTGCGGCCCGGCCCGGGAAAATCAAAGGAATTTACAAGGTGGGTGAGCTTCTTGGTCAAATTAATCGGGATCCTGTCGATCATGGCGGCCTGTATTCTGGCGGGCTATATGGAATCGCGTAAGCTGGGCGGCAGGGTGAGGGAGCTGGAAGCTTTCTACTCCTTTCTATGTCTTACCAGAGAAGAGATCCGCTATTCCGGTATGCCGGTGGAGCGGATCATTGAAAAGCACGGAAAAAACCAGCGGTTTCTGGTCCTATGCGCCGAGTACTGCCGAAAAGGAGAGAGCTTTCCGCGGGCGTGGGAGCACGGCATGGATGACGGCCTGCTGACGACCGGGATGAACCGCCAGGATTTGGAATACATACGGGACTTCGGACTGGGATTCGGCGCAAGCGATACAGAGGGCCAGCTTGCGCACTGCCAGCTGTATCTGGGTTTCATCAGCAGTGCTCTGACCCATGCGAGAGAAGAAAGAGACAAAAAAGCAAAGCTGTATTTTATGCTGGGGCTGTTCGGCGGAATCGCGGCGGCACTCCTGCTGAGTTAAAACGGAGGAAGCAAAAATGGATGTGGATTTGATTTTTAAAATCGCGGCGATCGGCATTATTGTGGCTGTGCTCAACCAGCTGCTGATTCGCTCGGGGCGCGAGGAGCAGGCGATGATGACGACCCTGGCGGGACTGATTGTGGTATTGATGATGGTGATCGAGCAGATTGATATTCTGTTTAAAACGATCAAATCCATCTTTGGGTTATAGCAGCCATGAATGTGATTGGAATTGCCGGACTGGCCCTTGTTTCCGCCGTGATTGCCGTGATGCTGCGCCGGTACAATCAGGAATACGCGGTGGTCGTCAGCATCACGGCAGGCGTCATTATTCTGGTTCAGATTTTAGCGAATATCGTCCCGGCGATCCGCCAGATCAACAGCTTGCTCACCGCCGCGCAGATGCCAACGGAATATGGCATCATCCTGTTCAAGACACTGGGCATCTGCTTTCTGGCTCAGTTTGCGGCGGATTCCTGCCGGGACGCGGGAGAAAGCGCGCTGGCCTCAAAGGTTGAGCTGGCCGGAAAGATCTCTACTGTAATACTGGCGCTGCCACTGTTTGAAAAAATTGCTTCTACGGCGCTCGCGCTGATAGGAGGGTAGACTGTGAAAAAAGTGATCTGCATTGTTTTTTTGCTTTTTCTGTTTACGATTCCCGTGCATGCGCAGTCCGTCTCGCAGGATGAGCTGTACCGCCAGCAGTATGAAGACAGCGGTGCGGCCGACCTGCCCGACGAACTGCCGGAAGAGACACGGGAATGGATGGACAGCCTGGGTATCTCTTCGCCGGACTGGCAGAGCATCCTGAACCTGACGCCGGAGACGATCTTTGAGCAGATCGGGTCATCGGCGCTCCAGCAGAGTGCGGCTCCCGTGCGGGCGCTGTTGTCGGTATTGGCGGTCATTCTGCTCTGCGCCCTGATGAACGGGATGAAGCTGAGTTTTGGCGATCGCCCGCTGAGCGGCGTGATCGGTATGGTCGGCACCCTTTGTATCTGCACAGTGGTCATTCAGCCGATCGTTACGTGCATTGAAAACGTGGCGTTTGTCATCAAGGGGGCCGCCGGATTCCTGCTGGCCAGCATCCCGATTCTCACCGGGATCATGATTGCGGGCGGGCAGACGATTTCCGCCGGGTCATACAACCTGTTGATGCTCGGTGCGGGCAACGTAATTTCGGTCATTGCTTCTACGGTGCTGGTACCTTTACTCAATATTTTTCTGGCGTTTTCGGTGGTATCCGCCGTATCCCCCGCAATGAATCTCGGCGGGCTATGCGATTTGTTCAGCAAAACCGTAAAATGGGTGCTCACCTTCTGTATGACGATCTTTTCAGGTCTGCTCACGATGCAGACGGTGGTATCCTCGGCAGCGGACGGCGCGGGCGCCAAAACCGTTCGCTTTATGGTAAGCGCCTTCGTGCCGGTGGTAGGCAGCGCGCTCAGCGATGCGATCGGCAGTGTGCAGAGCAGCGTAAAGCTGCTCAAATCGGGAGTGGGGGCGTTCGGACTTCTGGCTACAGGGGCCATTTTTCTGCCCGCGGCGCTCGAATGCCTCATTTGGCTTTTGACCCTGACCGCCTGCGCGGCGGCAGGAGATATTTTTGAGCTGAAAGAAATCACCACCCTGCTGCGGTCTTCCATGAAGGTGATACAGATCCTTCTCTCGATCATTCTGTGTTGCTTTGTCATTTTGATGATCTCTACGGTGTTGATGATGGCGATGGGGGGTGCGGTGACATGAGCGGTGTACGGGAATGGTCCTCGGTGATTGTTCTGGCGGCGCTGGCCGCGGGGATTTTGCAGTATCTGATGCCGACCGGCAGCATGGAAAAGGTGACACGGCTCGTGATCGGAGCGTTCATCATCTGCAGCATCCTCTTGCCGGTGGGGCGTCTGGTACAGCAGTTCGATGTGCAGGCCTTCGCGCAGGGGGAGGGCGCTGCGGCACCGAACCAGCAGTATCAGGACACGGTGAACCAGCAGACGGCAGAGGCGGCACAGGCCGCCGTTCGCACCGTGGTCATCGCAACGCTTTCCGAGAAGGGAATTCAGTGCAAAAATGTTGCGCTGAATATGGATACAAACGAGGACGGCCGCATATCAATTACTAAAGTGTTTGTCAGCCTTGACCAGAGGGAATCGGGAAAGCTTCAGGAAACAAAAAAGCTGCTTGAGCAGGAATTGGGATTAACAACGGAGGTGACGGCCGATGGCGGCTCGTGAAAAAGAAGACAGAAAAGAGAGCGTATCCTGGATTCAAAAGCTCGCGGAAAACGACATTTGGCGTAAGGTGATTCTGATCCTGGGGTTTGCCGGGATCGCCCTGATCTTTTTGTCGGGACTCTTTCAAAATCATGATTCCAAGGCAACCAATGCCCAGGCGGAGGAAGAGTCGACAAAAACCACTGCGCAGGAATACACGCAGCAGGTAGAAAAAAGCCTGACCGAGCTGATCGGCAATATCAACGGCGCAGGCTCTGTGAAGGTGCTTGTCACTCTGGAGCGGAACACGCAGTATGTGTACGCCACAGAGGAAAAGAAAACGACGCAGAGCACGCAGGATCAGGCGGCGAACGCTACCGTGAAAAATCAGGAGAATGACAGCCGCGAAACCAAGTACATTCTGGTCAAAGGTGCCGACGGCTCGCAGCAGGCGCTGGCCGTAACAGAGGTCGAGCCGATCGTGAAGGGGGTAGTCGTTGTATGTGAGGGCGGAAATCAGCCGGCGGTGCAGAAAGATATCATAGATGCGGTGACCACTGCGCTCAATCTTTCTTCTGCGCGGGTGTGCGTGATAAAAGCAAAATAAACAAGAAACAGGAGGAATTGTCTTATGGGTATTGGTAAACGTCAGCTGGTGCTTGCGTCCCTGGTGGTCGCGCTGGGAGCGGCTGTGTACTTAAATTGGGTGTTCCAGGGGGAGGGACCCCTGATTGCAACGGATACATTGACCTCCGGCGCGGAGCTTGGGGCGGCCCAGCTTGTGAACGGTAAGGGCAGCAGCAGTACTCCCGAAACGTCTTCTTCCGCTTCGTCTACTTCCTCAAAGGCGGTGGAGACAGCCGCAAAGGTAGATGAATACTTTACAGAGGCAAAACTTTCCCGTCAAAAGGCAAGGGATGCTTCGGTAGAAATGCTGCAAAAGGTTTTGCAGGATGCTTCCACCAATGACACGGTGAAGAAGGAATCCCTCGAAAAGGCTGCCGAGATTGCTCAGAATATCGTTCAGGAAAGCAATATTGAAAGTCTGATCAAAGCCAAAGGCTTCTCAGACTGTGTGGTGTTCCTGCAAAATTCGGAATGCAGCGTTGTCGTCCGTTCCGACGGTCTTCTGCCCAATGAGGCGATTGCCATCAAAGACATCATCGGCGGTCAGTCCGGCGTTGCCTATGACAAGATCAAAATTGTGGAGGCAAAATAAGAAAGCACCGCGCCGAATCGGAAAGGATTCGGCTTTTGGTGTGTTTTGGGCAGGCATGTTCCCGGCGGCAGAGTCTCATTTTGCCGCCGGGAACAAACAAAATTGCCCGGAATCCATGTTTTCCCGCAAAAACAGTTGCACTGCACTAAAATCATGGTATAATACTACTCATGAAGAGTGGTGCGGTTCATTTTCATGAAGTACGGCGGCGGAAGGAGCCCTTGTGTTTTTTCTGCCGTACCTGCGGAAGCTTGACAATGGAATGAAAAACGGATTTGATAACCCTCCACATATCTGTCTGGAGGGTTATTTTTTTTAAAGGTATTACGATGTTTGTATCTTTCCCCTGTCAGGGGCGGGGAAAGATACGCCTTTCTCTCTCATAAGGGAACAATATTATTTTTAAGAAGCGCAGAAAGAAAATCGTTTGGAGGACAAACTATGAGCAAAGGCAAGATGACACGGCGGGAAGAAAGAGAGCAGGCGTTTATTCTGGTATTCCAGCAGCTGATCAACCGGAATACCATTGAGGAGATCATTGACGCGGCGGAAGAATCGGCGGAGATCCGCATTGCGGAGTTTGCGGAGCGGCTCGCCAGCGGTGTGGAGGAAAACAACGCCGTGGTGGACGATAAGATCGAAAAGAATATCCGCGGCTGGTCGATGACGCGCCTTTCGAAGGTTTCCTTCGCTTTGCTGCGGGTAGCGATCTACGAAATGATGTTTGTCGACAGCATCCCTGTCAGCGTTTCGATCAACGAGGCGGTCGATCTGGCGAAAAAATACGGCGGAGCGGACGACGCACCGTTTATCAACGGTGTTCTCGGCTCTGTGGCCAAGGAATTGGAACCGGCAAATGAAGAACGGTAACTATCTCGGAATCGATACGAGCAATTATACAACCTCCGCCGCGCTGTACCGGGAGGATCAAAGCGTCACGCACTCCAAACGGCTTCTGCCGGTGAAGAAAGGCCAGCTCGGCCTGCGCCAGAGCGATGCGGTGTTTCATCATGTGCAGCAGCTGCCGCAAATCCTTGAGCCTTTGCTCTGGCAGAATCCCGTGCTTCGGGCCATCGGCGCTTCGAGCCGTCCCCGTTCGGCGGAGGGCTCCTATATGCCCTGCTTTACCGTGGGGCTTGGCACTGCGAAAATACTGGCGGATACGCTCGGCATTCCGCTGTATCCCTGCTCGCATCAGGAAAATCATATTGCGGCGGCGCTGTATTCCGCCGGTCGGCTGGAACTGCTGGGGCAGACCTTTCTTGCGTTTCATGTTTCGGGCGGTACGACAGAGGCGGTATTGGTAGAGCCGGACGCAGAGCATCTGATCAGGACCCGGCTCGTCGCTTCTTCTCTGGATTTGAAGGGCGGACAGGCTGTTGACCGCGTCGGGGTCATGCTGGGTCTTTCGTTCCCGGCAGGGCCGGAACTGGAGCGGCTGGCGCTGCAAAGCGACGCGAAGTTCAAAATCCGCCCCACCATGCGCGGGTGCGACTGCTCGCTTTCCGGGATTGAAAATCAGTGCCGCGCCATGCTCGATAAGGGTGTGCCCAAAGAAGAGATCGCGCGTTTTTGCTTGTTCTCTCTGCTCGCGGCGCTCGACGCCATGTGCGGCGCACTGCTGAAAGAATACGGGGATCTTCCCGTTTTGTTTGCGGGTGGGGTGATGTCCAACAGCATCATCCGGCAGGCGCTGACACAGCGCTGGGGCGCATCGTTCGCGACCCCCGAGTTTTCCGCAGACAACGCGGCGGGTGCGGCGATTTTGGCGGCCATAAAGGAGGGACAGGCATGAATACTCCTGTTGTTCTTACGATTTCTCAGCTCAACCGGTACATCAAATCCCTGCTGGACGGCGATCAGATGCTGTCCTCCGTGTTTTTGACCGGAGAGATTTCAAACTTTACCAATCATTATAAATCAGGTCACATGTACTTTTCGCTCAAAGACAGCCAGTGCGTGGTACGCGCCGTCATGTTTGCCGCGCAGGCCCGGCGTTTGCGCTTTCTGCCGCAGGATGGCATGAAGGTGATCGTGCGCGGGCGCGTGACGGTCTATGAGCAGAGCGGGCAGTACCAGGTCTATGTGGACGATATGCAGCCGGACGGGCTGGGGGCGCTGAACCTCGCCTATGAACAGCTGAAAACCCGGCTTGCGGCAGAAGGGCTGTTCGATGCTTCCCGCAAAAGGCCACTGCCTGTTTACCCCAAAGCCGTGGGAGTCGTCACTTCTCCCACCGGCGCGGCCGTGCAGGATATCAAGCAGATTTTAGGGCGGCGCTTCCCTCTGGCGGAAGTGATTCTCTGCCCGGTGCTGGTTCAGGGCGCAGGCGCGGCAGAGCAGATCGCCGCGGCGGTGGAGCATTTTAACCGTCTCGGTTGTGCCGATGTTCTGATCGTCGGGCGCGGCGGCGGTTCGATGGAAGACCTGTGGGCGTTCAACGAAGAGATAGTGGCGCGTGCCGTAGCGAATTCCAGGATTCCCGTGATCTCTGCCGTGGGGCACGAAACGGATTTTACCATCTGCGATTTTGCGGCCGATCTGCGTGCGCCGACCCCGTCCGCGGCAGCGGAGCTGGCCGTTCCGGATATCCGCGAGCTGATGGCCTATGTTTCCGGCTCGATGCTGCGGATGAAGAAATCCCTGGGGATCGAGATGCACCGCATGCAGATCGACCGGCTGGTCGACCGCATGAGCGGAAAGATGAAGCGCGATCTGGAAACCGGGCGCATGCGTCTGGCGGAGCGTTCGGCTTCGCTGCAGGCGTTCAGTCCGCTGCGGGTTCTGGCGCGCGGGTATTCCGTTGCACTGGATGCCGACGGGGAAACCGTCCGCTCGGCAGCACAGGTGCGGCAGGGTGATTCGCTGCACCTGATTGTGCAGGACGGGCGGCTGGCCTGTACCGTAAACGAGGTATGGGAAGAACAAATTGGGCAGGAGGGGGATACTCCATGAAAAAAAATATGACCTTTGAAGCGGCGATGACAGAGCTTTCGCAGATCGTGGACCGGATGGAAAGCGGAGAGGCCACGTTGGACGAATCCTTAAAGCTGTTTGAATCGGGGACGAAGCTGGCTTCGTTCTGCTATGAGAAATTACAGAACGCGGAGCAGAAAATCAAGGAGATTTCTGAGCTGGAAGAAAGGCGAGAGGAATGAGCATGAAGCGTCAGGAGCAGTATGTGGAAATGCTGGAGGAGGCTTTGTCCCGCTATTTGCCGGGCGGCGATCAATTGCAGCAGGAATTGTTCTCTTCTATGGAATACAGTCTGCTTTCCGGCGGAAAGCGGATTCGTCCGATCCTGACGCTGGAATTCTGCCGCCTGTGTGGCGGAAGTCTCACGGCGGCGCTTCCGTTTGCCTGCGCCATCGAAATGATTCATACCTATTCGCTGATCCACGACGACCTGCCCTGTATGGATGACGACGAGCTGCGGCGCGGCCGACCTACCAATCACCGGGTGTACGGTGAGGCCACCGCCCTGCTGGCGGGGGGCGGCCCTCTGTCGCCGGGGGTTGGTGCAGCACGAATCCGCTCAGCCCATCCGCAGGGCGGGCGCGGTGAAAACAGCCACGGCGGCCGGTGTTCTGGCCCGTGCGGCAGGTGCGACCGGAATGGTGGGCGGGCAGATCATCGACCTTGCCTCGGAGGGGAAGAGGATTCCGCTTTCCACGCTGCGCATGATGGACGAGCGCAAAACCGGCGCGCTGATTCTGGCTGCGGCGGAAATGGGCTGTGTCCTTGGCGGGGCAGGCAACGAGCAGATTCGTGCTGCACGCGAATATGCCAAAGCTTTGGGGCTGGCGTTCCAGATCGTGGACGATATCCTCGATGTGACCGGCGACAGCACGCTTCTGGGCAAAAACGTCGGCGTCGATGACTTGAACGACAAAAGCACCTACGTTTCCCTCATGGGGCTGGACGGCGCGAAAAAAGCCGTGCGCGAGCTGACCGATGAGGCCGTTACGGCTCTTGCAAAGTTTGACGGCGATACCGCCTATCTGGCTGATTTGGCCCGTGAGCTGGCGGTCCGGAAGAACTGACACTGATTTTGTGTTATAATAACCTCACGGCATAAGCGAAAGCGGAGCTTTCGACGCCTGGGAGAGCATTGAATCATCCAATCCGAAAAAAACAGGTGTCTGGTTGTTTTTACTCAACAGAGCGGGGAACGGGATGATATAATAACCTCACGGCATAAGCGAAAGCGGAGCTTTCGACGCCTGAGAGAGCATTGAAACATGATCGTATAGAGCGGAAAACAGCTTTTTGTAAATGAACTGTAAATTGGTTCTGGTTATCATGTTATAATAACAAAACACAATCGTTATTCCTGATATCTTCCCTTGCCTGCGGCGGAAAAAGGAAGGCCCGTTTTTTATTTTCAGAATCGCTGATGGATAGGGACAACCTATCTTGACAAAATTGACAGGGTATGATAATATTGTTAGGCCGCATATTACGGGCTTTTGAAGTGATCGTTTGATCCGCCTGGGATAGCGAGATTGAAAAAAGGCAGGATACTCTATTTATGTATGCAGTAATTGAGACCGGCGGCAAGCAGTACAAGGTACAGTATGGCGATGTCATCTATATCGAAAAGCTTGCAGCGGAGCAGGACGCCACCGTTGAATTTAAAGTTGTTGCTCTTGGCGGCGAAGAAGGCCTGAAAGTGGGAGCTCCCTTTGTTGAGGGCGCAAGCGTAACCGGCAAAGTGCTGAAGAACGGCAAGCAGAGAAAAATTACCGTCTTCACCTATAAGCCGAAGAAGAGCTCAAAGCGCAAGATGGGCCATCGTCAGCCTTACACAAAGGTACAGATCGAGACCATTAACGCTTAATTATGATTCAGGTTTTATTTTTGCAGCAGCCGAACGGCGAGCTTTTGGGATTTCAGATGACCGGACATTCCGGATTGGCGGAAGAGGGTTCCGACATTCTGTGCGCAGCGGTTTCTTCCGCGGCGTATCTGGTGGCGAACGCGATTACCGATGTGGTTCAGGTCAAGGCAGATCTTTCTGTTTCGGAGGGCGACATGTCTCTTCGGATTCCTGAAAAAGCGGTATTTCTGTGCCGAACCCTGCTGCAAGGACTCAGGCTCCATTTGATGGGCCTGCAGGAGCAATATCCAGACAATATCAGGATAAATTTTACGGAGGTGTAAAGCTATGTTAAAGATAAATATTCAGCTTTTCGCGCATAAGAAGGGCGGCGGTTCCACAAAGAACGGCCGTGATTCCGAATCCAAGCGCTTGGGCGCGAAGCGTGCGGACGGTCAGTTCGTTCTGGCTGGAAACATTCTGGTAAAACAGCGCGGTACTCACATTCATCCCGGCAACAATGTGGGCAGAGGTTCCGACGATTCTCTCTTTGCTCTGATTGACGGTACTGTGAAGTTCGAGCGTCTTGGCCGCGACCGCAAAAAGGTCAGCGTATACGCTGTTGAGCAGTAATTCAGTTACCAACTGAAAGCAAAATCCCGGGATTTTCCCGGGATTTTTTGATATGATCAGGTCTATACTAAGCGGGAGCAGTCCTACTGTTCTCCGATCAATTGTAGATGCCTTACATCGTCAATTCCCGTAAAAAGCAGCCAAATGGTAGGTGCCGATTTCTTTTTGAAAGCGGCATTCCATTATTCTTTGCTTTGACGGGGAGAAAACAAAGAAAATATCATATATCGTTTTGAAATAGGGGAATAGTATAAGGAGCCGGAAAGCATATGTTTGTAGATATCGCGAAAGTTAAAGTGAAGGCCGGCGACGGCGGCAACGGTGCCGTCAGCTTTCACCGGGAAAAATATGTTGCGGCCGGCGGGCCAGACGGCGGCGATGGCGGCCGCGGCGGAAATGTCGTGTTTCAGGTGGACAAGAACCTTTCCACTCTGGCGGACTTCCGCTATAAACGTAAGTATATTGCCGAGAACGGGCAGAACGGCGCGGGGAAACGATGCTCCGGCAGGGGCGCGCCCGATCTGGTGATCCGTGTGCCGCAGGGAACTCTGGTGCGCGATCTGGAAAGCGGCCGTCTGCTCGCGGACTTGTCTACCGATGAGCCGCAGATCATTGCCCGCGGCGGAAACGGCGGGTGGGGAAATGCCCATTTTGCCACTCCCACGCGGCAGACCCCTCGTTTTGCAAAGCCGGGCCAGCCCGGCGAAGCGTTCGACGTACAGCTTGAGCTGAAGCTTTTGGCGGATGTCGGTCTGGTCGGTTTCCCAAATGTTGGAAAATCGACGCTCGTTTCCGTCGTGAGTGAGGCAAAGCCGAACATTGCGAATTATCACTTTACGACCATCACGCCGGTTTTGGGCGTTGTCTTTCTGGGTGAGGGACAATCCTTCGTTATGGCGGACATTCCCGGCCTGATTGAAGGTGCCGGAGAGGGCGCCGGACTGGGCCACCAGTTTTTGCGTCACGTGGAGCGCTGCCGTCTGCTGGTGCATATTGTAGATGTTGCAGGCAGCGAAGGGCGCGATCCCAAAGAAGATTTTGAGACCATCAACCGTGAGCTGAAAAAGTTTAACGGGGAACTATCCGAGCGTCCGATGCTCGTGGCGGGGAACAAATGCGACCTCGCGACCGAGGAGCAGATCGAGGAGTTTCGCCGCTTTGTGGAAGAGCAGGGCTATGAGTTCTTCCCGATCATGGCTGCCATTCGTTATGGGGTAGACCCGCTTTTAAAGCGGATTCAGGAAAAGCTCTCGCAGCTGCCGCCGGTGATTCGTTTCGAGCCCGATCCGGTGCCGCTGCTTGAAATCACTCCCGAACAGGCAGAGAAATTTACGGTTACCAATCAGGACGGCGTCTTTGTGGTAGAGGGAGAATGGCTGCTTCAGCTGCTTCGCTCCGTCAACTTCGACGACTACGAGTCCCTGCAATATTTCCAGCGTGTTCTGATCAGCTCCGGTGTCATCGACGCCCTGCGTGAGGCAGGGGCCGAAGAGGGCGACACCGTCAGCATGTATGATCTGGAATTCGATTTTGTGGAATAGGGGGCCTGATTTTTGGAACGCTTTTTAGAGAAAGACTGCGATCCGCGTCAGCTCAGTCCCCTGACCCTTGCCTTTGTTGGCGACGGCGTATTCGAACTGTTTGTGCGGGAGCGCCTGGTCTGCCAGGCAAACTGCCCGGTGAATACGCTGCATAAAAATGCTGTGGCCCAGGTGTGCTGCGGTGCGCAGGCACAGGCGGCGCAAAAGCTGATCCCTTTGTTTACCGAAGAGGAAGAAGCCGTTTTCCGCCGGGGACGAAACGCAAAAGTATCTCATGTACCGAAAAACTCCAGCCCGGCCGATTACCACGCGGCCACTGCGCTGGAAGCCTTATTTGGATATTTATATTTGAAAGGGGAGTTGGCGCGCCTGCGTCAATTCTTTGCCTTAATCTGCGAGGAGTGAGGTGCTTTCGTATGGGAGCTTTGAAAAAGCGCAATCAGATTGTTTTTATGGATGTCCTGTATTTTCTGATCGGCAGTGTGCTGTTTTCGGTTTCGGTCAACTGTTTTACCGCACCGAATCACATCGCACCCGGCGGAATTACCGGTCTTGCAACGGTTCTCAATTATCTCTTTGGCACACCGATCGGAACCATGCTGTTTGTCATCAACGTTCCAGTGTTCCTGTGGGCCATCTGGGAGCTGGGATACCGCTTGGTGGGAAAGACCATTCTGGCTACCCTGATGTGTTCCGTTACCATTGACGCGCTTGCTTCTTACCTCCCTGTGTATGAGGGCGACCACATGCTCGCCGCAATTTTTGGCGGCGTACTGGAGGGAATCGGGCTTTCCCTGGTTCTGCTGCGGGGCGCGACGACCGGCGGCACAGACCTGATTGCCCGTTTACTGGAGCTAAGGCTGCGCGGACTTTCCATTGGCCAGCTGATGATGGGTGTGGACGCGATGGTGATTCTGCTCTCCGGATTTGTGTACCGCAGTCTGGAAAGCGCCCTTTATGCGTTTATCGCCGTTTTTGTATCCACCCGACTGATCGATACGATCCTGTACGGCGCGGACGCCGGTACCGGCAAAATGCTCTTTATCATTTCGGAAAAGAATGATGAAATCGCGGCCAAAATCCTCTCTGAGATGGATCGTGGCGTTACGGCCCTGAAATCGAGGGGCGTATACAGCAACCGTGACGGGGAAGTGCTGCTGTGCGCCGTGCGGCGCTATGAGGTCAGCAAAATGACAGACGTGATCCGCTCCACAGACCACAAGGCCTTTATCATTATCGGTGAAGCCGGACAGATCACCGGGCAGGGCTTCCGAGAGATCAGGAAGGAAGAAAAAACCCTGAAAGATCTTTTGAATAAAAGCAAGAAGCCCGAAGATCCATAAGTACATTTGAAAGAAAGCCTCAAAAAGGGAAGAGCAGACGGTTTTGCCATTCGTCAAAACCGTCTGCTCTAAAATGTTACTAGTCGTTTAGCGGTAGTTATTGTTGTTCTCTACGTTGTTGTAGGAGGAAGAGTCCTTCTTCTGCTGAGTGGAATTGCTGGTCTTATTGTTGCTCTGAGTATTGTTGTTCTGAGTAGAGTTGTTGGTTCTATTGTTGCTGCTCTGGGTTTTGCAGTTGCTGGTGGAATTCTGGGTCTTGTTTGTGCTCTTCTCATAATTTTTATCCAAGTATTTCACCCCCTTCGCGATTATTGTTTTCCGTTCCTTTTGAAATATACAAACAATCTTTGGGAGCTGACCTGTTTATGAACGAATATCCTTCGGCGTTTTTGGGCCGTATGCACACGCTGCTGGGCGACGAATACGCCGATTTTTTAGAGTGTATGGAGCAGCCTTCCATGCGCGGAATTCGATTAAATCCGATCAAATGCGACGAGAAAACATTAAAAAACGCACTCGATTTTCCAATCGAAAGCAGCCCGTTTTCTCCATATTCTTACTATATTCCCGAGGATGCGGACAAGCCCGGCAGCATCCCGCTGCACCACGCGGGGGCCTTTTATTCGCAGGAGCCCTCCGCGGCTTCTGCCGTGACCATACTGAGCCCTCAGCCGGGGGAGAAAATCCTCGATCTGTGCGCTGCGCCGGGTGGAAAATCCACGCAAATCGCGGCTTTGCTGGCCGGCAGGGGACTGCTGTGGTCGAACGAGGTGGTTCGCTCCCGCGCGATGGCGCTGCTTTCCAATCTGGAGCGCATGGGTGTTTCAAACGCCGTGATTTCCTCGTGTCATCCCGAACTGCTGTGCGAAACGCTTTCCGGTTTTTTTGACCGTGTGCTGGTGGACGCGCCCTGCTCCGGGGAGGGAATGTTTCGCCGCGACGCGCAGGCCGTACAGGATTGGAGCGAGGAGCATGTGAAAACGTGCGCGGTTCGTCAGGGCCTGATTCTGGACAGCGCCGCAAACGCCCTGCGGGAAAACGGAATCCTTGTTTATTCTACCTGCACCTTTTCACCGGAAGAAAACGAAGAAACCGTCCGTGCGTTTCTGCTCCGGCATCCGGATTTTATTCTGGAGGATTCCGGCGTTTCCTTTGGCAGGCCCGGAATCGGAATGCCGCAGGCACGGCGCGTTTTCCCGATGGACGGCGGAGACGGGCACTTTGTGGCAAAAATGAGAAGGACTTCGCCCGCTGCTTGCCGTGCGGCGGACTATCCCTTTGCAAAATTCTCTGCAGAGGCAGACGCAAAAGCGCTGTACGGCCAGATTTTTAACACTCCGCTGTCGCGCCCGCTGATTCAAAGCGGCAGTTCGATTCTGATTGCGCCAGAGTTTCTTCCCGGGTTGTCCGGCCTTGGGGTGATCCGTGCCGGCGTGATGCTCGGTGAAATCCAGAAAGGACGTATCGAGCCGGCGCATGCGCTGTTTTTGTCATCGTTGCCGCACCAGCTAAGGCAGACGGTGGATTTTTCGTCCCGCTCATCGGAGATCCGCGCGTATCTGCACGGGGAAGAGCTGGAGGTCGATCCCGCTTTGAAAGGCTATGCGGGGGTCGCTGTTGACAGTGTGATGACGGGATTCGGCAAGTGTTCTTCCGGTAAAATGAAGAACCGGTATCCAAAAGGTCTGCGCAGCCATACCTGATATTTTGTGTATTTTTCTGTCCGATTGCGGATGACAGGTGTCTTGAATTTAAAAATGAATGATGTTACAATGAGTTAAAGTGATAAAATATCAGGGAGGGCTAACTATGCAAATCAGAGTTGAACACACTCAACACCCCAAGGCCAAGCCTGCGGATGAGACAAAATTGGGATTCGGCCGTACTTTTACGGACCATATGTTTATTATGGACTACACCAGCGGCGAGGGCTGGCATGATCCCCGAATCGTACCGTATGCTCCCCTGAATCTGGAGCCGTCCGCCATGTGCCTGCATTATGGACAATCTGTTTTTGAGGGTATGAAAGCTTACCGTACGGACGATAACCGGATTCTGCTGTTTCGTCCCGACAGAAATATGGCGCGTTTGAACGTATCGAACGAACGTCTCTGTATTCCGCAGATCGACGAGCAGTTTGCGGTGGAAGCAATCAAGAAGCTGGTCTCTGTAGATCGTGACTGGGTGCCTTCTGCTCCCGGTACATCATTATACATACGCCCGTTTATTATCGGCGTTGATCCGGTTGTGGGCGTGCATCCCGCGCATCACCTCATGTTTATCATCATCTGCTCGCCCGTCGGCGCATATTATCCCGAAGGCCTGAACCCGGTGAAGATTTATGTGGAAGACGGCTATGTGCGTGCGGTAAAGGGCGGCATGGGCTTTGCAAAGACCGCCGGCAACTACGCGGCGTCCCTCAAGGCGCAGGACGAGGCGGAAAAGCAGAACTATACACAGGTTTTGTGGCTCGACGGTGTGGAGCGCAAATACATTGAAGAAGTCGGCACCATGAACGTATTCTTCCAGATCGGCGACGAAGTGGTCACTCCCGCTTTGCAGGGTTCCATTTTGTCCGGTGTGACCCGTATGTCCGCTATCGATATCCTGAAATCCTGGGGCCTGAATGTCACTGAGCGTCGTCTGTCGATTCAGGAAGTGGCCGACGCGGCCAAAGAGGGCAATCTCAAAGAAGCGTTCGGTACCGGTACCGCGGCTGTAATTTCCCCGATCGGTCACCTCAAGTGGGGCGATGTGATCATGGAGTTCAACGACGGTAAAATCGGCCCGTTGTCCCAGCGTCTGTACGATACCATGACCGGTATTCAGTGGGGCAAACTGCCGGATACCTTCGGCTGGACAGTTGCAGTAGATTAATCATCAGGTCATTCGCTGATGTTCAGAAAGCGGCGGCTTCGGCTGCCGCTTTTTTGATGAGAGGGAGGGAAAATGCTTTGCGCACACTGACTTTTGCGGTTCCCGCGGAATATGAAGGCTGCCGCCTGAAGGGCTTTCTGCGCGGGTATTGCCGTGTATCGGCCCGCCTTCTGGTAAAACTCAAGCGGGTTCCGAACGGCCTTTGTGTCAACGGAACACATGCCACGGCCATTACTCTGCTGCATGCAGGGGACAATGTTTGCCTGAACCTGCCGCAGGACGAGGAGATTCCCGTTCCATCGGAAGTGCCGATTTCGGTTTTGTATGAGGATGCCGATCTGCTGGCAGTGAATAAACCTGCCGGCATGGCGATGTATCCCGTGCCGGGCTCAGACTCAGGCACGCTGTCGAATGCGGTGGCGTTTCATTGGCGCAGGGCAGGGGAGACCTGCCGGTTCCGGCCTGTATATCGATTGGATAAAAATACAAGCGGAATTGTAATTATTGCAAAAAATTCCTATATTGCGGCAGCTTTGTCCCATAATATACAAAAAGAATACATTGCTGTCTGCGAAGGTGTTCTGTCGGGACGTGGAACGATCGATTCGCCGATTGCGCTGGCTCCCGGCAGCAAAATTCAGAGAATGGTTTCGCCTTCCGGTGAGGCAGCCGTCACCCACTGGCAGAGCGTATGCTCGAAAAATGACCTTACTTTTCTGAAAATACACCTGGAAACCGGTCGAACTCATCAGATTCGAGTACATTTGTCGAGTATTTTTCATCCGCTTTCCGGGGATGACTTGTATGGAGGACATCTGGATAAAATCGGGCGTCAGGCGCTGCATTGCCTTTCGGCCAGTCTGATCCATCCCGTTACCAAAGAAGCGCTTTTTTTGCAGGCCCCCATACCAGAAGATTTTGTTCTGCTGTTGCAGGAGCTGAATGTATCAATTGCATAAAATTTGAAAAACGATTCCTTTTGAAAACAACGAACCTGACAAAATTGGTTTTTATAAGATTTATGACTTGATTTATGTATAATTATGCGATATAATACATTCATATTTTAGTTCTGTGAGAAAAATGAGATTGAATAGAAGAGGGATAGAACCATGAAAAAATCAGTAAAGTTTTTAGCGGTCTGTCTTGCAGCCGCAGCCATGCTGTCCATGTCCGCCTGCAACGGCGGCGGTACCTCCAGCGGGTCGGCGTCTGATTCCAGCAACAACGGCGTCAGCACCAGCACTTTGGATACGATCAAGAAAAACGGATTTATCACCATGTCTACCAACGCGGAATTTGAGCCGTTTGAATACAAAGACGGCGAAAGCATTGTGGGCATCGATCTTGAAATTTCCCAGAAAATCGCCGATAAGCTTGGCGTTGAACTGAAGGTGAACGACGTTGCTTTCGATTCTCTGATTCCGGAAATCACCTCCGGCAAAGCGGATTTTGTTGCAGCCGGCATGACTGCTGATGACGAGAGAAGAAAGAATGTTGATTTCTCCGACAGCTATTTTGACGCAGGCCAGGCGGTCATCGTGAAAAAGGGCGGAGACATTAAGGCACCCAAAGATCTGGACGGCAAGAAGGTCGGCGTGCAGACCGGTACCACAGGCGACAAGTACTGCACCAACGAAGACGGCACCAGCGAGATCAAGGTTGGCTCCGTTGAGCGTTACAACAAGGGTATGGATGCTGTTTCCGATCTGATCGCCGGCAGAATCGACGCGGTTGTTATCGATGATTTCCCGGCTCAGAAATACGTTGAGAAGAACAGCGATAAAATTGCAAAGCTCGACGACATGCTGACGAGTGAGCAGTATGCAATTGCCGTGAAAAAGGGCAACACCGAGCTTACCGATCTAATCAATGAGACTTTGAAAGAGTTGAAGGACAGCGGCGATCTGCAGAAAATCTTTGATAAATATCTGGCACAGGAATCATAACAGAGCTTCTGTGATTTTCGGGCTGGGTAGCGGGATTCCCCGCTGCCCTCCTTTGCCTTTTCGTCCCATTTAAGGAGGTTGCTATGGGGAATCTGATCCTGAACCCACAATATCTGGCCGGTTTTGATATTGGGCGTTTCTTTCAAGATCTGTACATGAATTTGGGGCAGCATTTTTATGATGCTTTTATCGTGAAAAACCGGTATAAATATATCGTTTCCGGTTTGGGGAACACACTGCTGATCACCCTGTTCGCGGTGATGATCGGTATTGTGCTTGGCACACTGGTTGCCCTCATCCGCGTAACACATAATAATGATAAGAAAAAATTTCGCTTTCTGAATGCGATTTGCAGCATTTACCTGACGGTCATTCGCGGAACCCCTGTTGTGGTTCAGCTTTTGATTACGTATTATGTGATTTATCAGTCTGCGGATAAAATGGTTGCGGCCGTCATCGCGTTCGGCATCAATTCCGGTGCGTATGTGGCCGAGGTCATCCGCAGCGGAATTCAGTCTGTGGACAAGGGTCAGATCGAGGCGGGGCGTTCCCTTGGTCTGAATCAGAAAACCACGATGATCAAAATCGTGTTCCCGCAGGCGCTGAAAAACGTGGCTCCTGCTATCTTCAATGAGTTCATTTCCCTGCTCAAGGAAACCTCTGTCGCCGGTTATATCGGTGTGCAGGATCTGACCAAGGCGGGCGATGTCATCCGCAGCATTACCTACGACGCGTATACGCCGCTGTTAACGGTCGCCGCGGTTTATCTGTTGATCGTCATGATTCTCACCAGATTCCTCACCGTGCTGGAAAGGAGGCTGAGCGCAAGTGATATCCGTTAAAAACCTGGAAAAGACGTTTCACACCTCCCGCGGAGATCTTCCCGTTCTCATGGGAATCAATCAGACAATCGAAAAGGGAGAAAAGGTAGTTATCGTCGGGCCGTCCGGCTCGGGAAAAAGCACCTTTCTGCGCTGCCTGAACCTTTTGGAGCAGCCGACTTCCGGTGAAATCTGGTTTGAGGAGGAGGAAATCACCAACCCCAAATGCAACATTAATCTTCTCCGCCAGAAGATGGGAATGGTGTTTCAGCACTTCAATCTGTTCCCGCACCTGACGATTCTGGAGAACATCACGCTGGCCCCGACATCTTTGAAGCTGAAAACTCAGGAAGAGGCCGAGCGTTCGGCCATGCAGCTTCTCGAACGAGTCGGCCTGGCCGATAAGGCACAGGCATACCCTGCTCAGCTTTCCGGCGGGCAGAAGCAGCGCATTGCCATCGTTCGCTCGTTGGCGATGGAGCCGAAAGTGATGCTGTTTGACGAGCCCACCTCCGCGCTGGACCCTGAAATGGTCGGCGAGGTTCTGCAGGTCATGAAGCAGCTGGCCCAGGAGGGTATGACGATGATCGTCGTCACCCATGAAATGGGTTTTGCCAGAGAGGTCGCCACCCGGATTCTGTTTATGGATCAGGGGCAGGTTCTGGAGGAAGCTCCTCCGCAGGAGTTCTTCGCGAGCCCGAAGCATGCAAGACTTCAGGACTTTCTTTCGAAGGTTCTGTAATAGATGGGGCTGTTGCAAAACAGTTCCATTCCAAAAACAGTGTATAAAAAATGCGTCTTGATTGGGCTGCTGAAGCCATCAAGGCGCATCTTTTGTGTTTAGGGGAGAAATTCGGTTTTGCATGGGAATTGCAAAGGTCAGGAATTATTCTGCCTTTCCTGCGACTGCAGATTCTCAGCAATCGCTTTCAGCTCATCAATTGTATGAATCTCAACGTTGGACTGATGGATGGATTCCTGAATAAAATGGGGAAGAGAAGAAAAATATCGGTTCATTTCCTGATCATTCGCCTGAAACATGTGAATCGCCTCCTGAAAAGTTCATTCCTATTTGGTAGATTTTCCAGTTCCCCTGCAGATATTCATCCGCCGGCACTTTCATATTGCCGCGCGGCACGGAATATATCTGGGCAGGAGGGGATTCTGATGAAAGCGTTTGGAAAAGGAATTTTGCTTTTTCTGGTCGGCGGCCTGATTTATTTTTGGCTCGAAATGCTGTGGCGGGGATATTCTCATTGGAGTATGTTTCTGCTCGGCGGGCTGTGCTTTGTCCTGTGCGGACTGATCAACGAGGTTGTTTCCTGGGATATGCCGCTGCTGCTTCAAATGCTGATTTCGGCTTTGATGATCACTGCGCTGGAATTCCTGACCGGCTGTATCGTCAATCTTTGGCTGGGATGGCAGGTGTGGGATTATTCCAAGCTGCGCTTTCAGCTGCTGGGGCAGATCAGCCTGAAATCCAGCGTGATTTGGTTTCTGTTGTCCAGTGTGGGAATTATGCTGGACGACTGGATCCGCTATTGGTTTTTCGACGAAGACAGACCGTATTACCGGCTAAGTTAAAAGGCAAGGCTAAAAGTAAATTATTAATTAATAATAAATAATTAATTGACAAATAACCAATTATAGTATAAAATGGAAAAAAATGGATGAAAGGCTGTGGTCCCAATGGTTTATTGAGTTTAACAATAAAATTTGTATTATATGCTTCTGAATAAAAAACAAAGTGTGTAAAATGTATGTAATGTAATTGGAGGTAAAGAAATGAAACTTCGTAAAAAAATTATTGCATTAGCATTATCATTGTCTTCTGTTTTTACCCTATCCATGCCTGCATACGCTGCATCAAGTATCAGCGGTCAAGATTATTTTGAAGGAAGCACTTTTGAAATTATAGGGTCGACAAATAGTTCTAATTTTACAGAAATAGCTACACTAAGTAATGGTAATACTGTCATTTTTGAGCACTTTATCGGAGACAATGGAAATATGGTTATTAATGTCACTGAAGAAGATGGTACAGTAAATGTAGTCGAGTTCAATGAAATAACCAAAGACCTGTATTATAATGGTGAATTAGTAGAGAAAGTAATAACTGAGTCGCCGATCATTGCAAGGGCTGGAAATTGGTCTGCAGACTCTCCTATAATTTATAATTATCTTGTTCAAAACTTCACACTGGCATCTTTAGCTGCGGCACTTGCTGCAGTAACTGGGGGAGCTACTGCTGTTGTGTCGGCAATTATTGCTGGATTTTTTTATACCACCGCATGGATGAGTGCTAAGGTAACAACATATTATAATTATGTTGATTATGCGCCCAAAGTGGGTTGGTATACTTATAGTGTTTATTATGCAGGTTATGATGCAACGGGAACTGTTATGGGAACCCATACTTCTAATATCTCTAAAAGGTGAATAATATAAATATTTATTTATGGTGAAGCGCTAAAGGAGTGACGTATGAATCGGACTAAAACGACTTTTTTAGGAATACTGATCATTTTAGTTTCTGGAATCATTGCGGTTTGGATCTCTTATATCATTGAAAATATGGTATTGCGAGTGATCTTAATTTCTGCATGTGTTGCGATTGCACAATTAATTTTACGCAAGATAGGGCGATAATCATTTTTGGGCCGCATGAATACTGAATAATCAGTCTTCGTGCGGCTTTTCTTTATTTTCAATAAAGACTTGCAAGGTAACAAAAGACTGAAAAGCATTTTATGCGGACTAACTTAAGCTTTCTACGAAAATATATGTAAGCCAGGCGAAAAGGCATGCTTGCAAAGAGCAGACAAAAACGGTAGAATAAAACAATAGACAGTGAGGCCTTGTTTGTAAAATCAAGAGTCTCGTCTGTTTCAGCTGAAATTGCGTCCGTCTGTATCAAAAATGCCAGGAATGCGGCAAGTATTCCTGCTCGGTTTTCCTTGTCGGGCACAATTTCATCTCGAAAATCCATCGGTTTTTCATTTACAAACAAGACCGAAACTGAAATCTGCTGATAAGAGGGATTTAACATGGATAAAATTGCAAGCTTTCAGATCAACCACGACATTTTAACTCCTGGAATCTACCTTTCCCGTGTAGACGGAGATATCACCACATACGACGTTCGCCTGAGAAAACCGAATGTGCCGCCGTTTTTATCGAATCCGGCCATGCACACAATGGAGCATTTGTTTGCGACGATGGCCCGCAACTCCGCGTTCCGTGACCAGATCATTTACTTTGGCCCTATGGGCTGCCGCACCGGATTCTATTTTCTCGTCAGAGATATGAAGCATTCCGATGCCATTGCCCTGATGAAAGACATTTTTGCAAAGATCGCGGATTATTCCGGCGAGGTTCCCGGTTGCACCTCCATTGAGTGCGGCAACTATCTGGAGCATGATCTTGAAGAAGCCAAACAGGAGGCCGCCGCCTTTGTGCCGGTCATTTCAGACTGGACGGAACAGCGTCTGACCTATCCCGTCTGAGTCTCTTTTCTTTCGCCTGAATCCTCCAGAAAAATTTACCAAATTGTAAATTCCTTCCAAAAGGTTGCATATTATTGATTTTTATATTATCATATAAGAGTTCATTACAAATTTGTAACCAATTTTCCTTGCGCGAAAGGAAGGACTGACGGAATGCAACAATTATCCCTTCATCGAGTTTCGATTCAGGGGTACGGCGCCGCTGGCTGCCGTATGATATATATCACCGGGGTTCAGTCTGTCCGGATTTTAAAAAGACTGCGCAGAAGATTTGTCCGTTTTATGACTCCCGCTGTGGAGCTGGCCGGACTGATTTATGCGAAAACCATTGGCAAACAATTGCTCAAGCTGAAAAAAGAGATCCGCCTGTTTTGGGATAATTTTCGAAAAGATGGAGAGCATTTAAAAGAGCTTTCCAAGGGATTGACCCTCACAGGCGCGATCGGGCGTCTTCAGCATGTTGGACTTCACTTTGTGATCCGCAAAAAATTTGTGATGTCTGTGCTGAACATCGCGGCTCCCGTTTGTTCCGTATTTTTGCTGCTGGGTACCATCAGCTATTGGAATCATCAGGATTACGGTCTGGTTTTAAGCTATGACGGAAAACAGATTGCGACGATCAAAGACGAATCTGTTTTTGAAAAAGCGACAGAAATGGTGAATCAGCGCATGGTGTACAACACCGTGGCCTCCGCCAATTTGAAAATCACACCCACCTTTATTCTTACCGCGATGGACAGCGGCAGATTTTATGCTGCCAGCACGTTATGCGACCGCCTGATTCAACAGTCCAACGGGATCATTGAAGAGGGCAGCGGATTATATGTTGACGGGGAACTGATCGGCGCGGTGAAAAGCAGTGCGGACATGACGTATCTTTTGCAGAACATTCTCAACACCGCGAAAGCCGGTGATCAGGCGGCAAAGGTTTCTTTTTCCGAGGATGTGGAAACCATCAACGGATTGTTCCCGACCGCCAGCATTATCAGCGCCGAGAATATGGCCGAAAAGCTGACTGGTTCTGAGCAGGCTGCGGCGGTGTATACGGTAAAAGACGGCGATACCGCCACCTCGATCGCGAGGCAGTACAACCTTACGTTATCGGAACTGAACCGCCTGAATAATAATCGGGTCGGCGACGATTTGAAAATCGGCATGCAGCTGAACGTACAGACTCCACAGACCCTGCTGCATGTAAAAGTAGTGAAAAAAGAAACCCGGACAACCTCTTTGCCCTATAAAACCGTTACGGAGAAGGATGACAGCCAGTATACGGATTATTCCAAAATCGTGACACAGGGTCAGGAGGGCGTTCAGGAAATTACAGAAGAGGTCACTTATGTCAACGGGATTGAAACCTCGCGCACAACGCTCAGCAAGCGTGTTGTCACCGAGGCGGTGGACAAAAAGGTTGTGACCGGTACAAAAAAGCGTCCGCAGTACAGCGGTTCTGGCGAGAGCAGCGGGTCTCTGATGTGGCCTGTGCCTTCCATCCGCAATATCACCAGCTACTTTGCTTATCGCTGGGGCAGAATGCACACCGGTATCGACATTTCCGGCGGTAATTCTTACGGCAAAACCATTGTGGCGGCAGACGGCGGCGTGGTTTCTTATGTCAAATACAGCTCCAGTGGATACGGATATCACCTGCAGATCAACCATGGATACGGCATTTCTACCCTGTACGGTCACACCAGCAAGATCCTGGTTTCCTCCGGGCAAAGGGTTTCAAAGGGCCAGCCCATCGCGCTGATCGGCAGCACAGGAGATTCCACCGGTGCTCACCTGCATTTTGAGGTAATTAAAAATGGCCAAAAAGTGAATCCGTTGCTGTATGTGAGCCGCTGAGAAAGAACGAAAAAGCATTTCGCATAAAACCGAAATGCTTTTTTTATTTCTTTGCGCAGAATCGATAAATTTAGGGATTTTATTGACTTTTTTTCCTTGGTGTATTATCATCTTAGAAGTACAAAATAGCTTTGAAAGAAACTGATTTTAGCTTCTTTTTCTGACAAAAACAGGATGATTTTCTCTTATTTCAGAAACGACTTTTCAATTGAATTTTACTGACAATTTTTTTGTTTTGACAATATTACAGTTATCCTTTGAATTTCATGACAATACTACCTGTTATTATAATGATTGGAGCGTGCCGCGTTGGATAAATTTGTGATTACCGGTGGCAATCGGCTGACCGGTGAAGTAATCGTGAGTGGCGCTAAGAACGCCGCTATTGCCATTATTCCGGCAGCTATTATGGCGGATGATATTTGCAGAATTGAAAACATTCCCAATATAACCGATGTTACAGCAATTACCCGAATTTTGTACGATATGGGGGCTAAGATTCGAAAGATCAACTCTTCTACCATTGAAATCGACCCAAGGCCGATTCATACCTGTGTGGCTTCATATGAGCTGGCCCGGCATATCCGCGGCTCGTACTATCTGCTGGGCGCTTTGCTCGGCCGGTTCCGCCACGCGGTGGTCAGCATGCCCGGCGGCTGCGATTTCGGCGTACGTCCGATTGATCAGCATTTAAAGGGGTTTGGGGCGCTTGGCGCAACCTATGCGCTGGAAGGCGGCATGGTAGACGTTTCCGCAAAAGAGCTTATCGGGAACAATATTTACATGGACGTAGTTTCGGTCGGTGCGACGGTTAATATTATGCTGGCGGCCGTACGGGCCAAGGGTACGACGGTAATTGAAAACGCCGCCAAAGAGCCTCACATTGTCGATTTGGCGAACTTTTTAAACTCGATGGGGGCAGATGTCCGCGGTGCGGGCACCGATGTGATCAAAATCTACGGTGTCGAGCACCTCAAAGGGACAACCTACTCCATTATTCCGGATCAGATTGAAGCCGGAACGTATATGGCCGCGGCTGCGGCTACCGGCGGCGACGTGCTGATCAAAAACGTGATTCCGAAGCATCTCGAATCCATTTCTGCCAAGCTGGAGGAAATGGGCGTTACTGTCGAGGAATACGATGATTCCATCCGGATCAAACGCGATCAGCCTCTGAATCGCTGCAATATTAAAACGATGCCTCACCCGGGCTTCCCGACCGATATGCAGCCGCAGATTGCGGTTGTGCTTTCGATTGCCCACGGAACAAGCATTATCAATGAAAGCGTATGGGACAATCGCTTCCGTTATGTGGAGGAGCTCAAGCGCATGGGCGCTCAGATTTCCGTCGACGGCAAACTGGCGGTAGTGGAAGGTGTCGATCATCTGAATGCCGCTCCGGTAAGGGCTACGGATCTTCGTGCCGGCGCCGCCATGCTGATCGCAGCTTTGTGTGCGCATGGCGTCAGCCAGGTAGAGGATATTCAGCACATTGAGCGCGGGTATGAGGATGTAGAGAAAAAGCTTCTGGCTTTGGGCGCAGACATCAAACGGGTTCATGTGCCGGACCCTTCGGTGGCGCAGGCGGTCTGAAACGAATCAAGTAGTCACAAAGGTTCAGGTCCCGGTAAGTATGGCCGGCCTGAACCATTTTTGTCAGTGAAGGAGCATGCTATGGCAAGGTTTTGCCCGCTGTTCAGCGGCAGCAGCGGAAACAGTTTTTATATCGGCAGCCGTGAGGCGGGAATTTTGATCGACGTGGGCCGAAGCGCCCGGCAGATCACGAAGATGCTCGAAAGCTGTGAGATTCCCATTACGGCTGTTAAGGGGATTTTTATTACGCACGAGCATACGGATCACGTAAAAGGCCTGCGTGTGTTTTCGGAAAAGAACCGTATCCCGGTTTACGCCTCCGCCGGAACGCTCCTGGCTTTGGAAGAGGCTGGTGAGCTCACCGCGAAGATGACCTGCTGTGTGGCGGAGGAACGGGGAACGGAATGTGCCGAAATGATGATTCGCCCGTTCCCGATTTCGCACGACTGCGCCGAGGGCTTTGGGTACCGTGTCCACACGGGCGATGACAGAACATTTACCCTTGCAACAGATTTGGGGTACATATCCGACGAGGTTCGTCGGGAGCTAGAAAACAGTGATCTGGTGGTGCTGGAATCAAACCACGATGTGGGGATGCTGCAGAACGGCCCTTACCCTTATTATTTAAAGCGCCGAATTTTGTCTGATGTGGGGCATTTATCGAATGAGGTCTGCTCCAGTATGCTGCCGCGTCTGGCCGAAACGGGGACGACACGTTTTGTGCTGGCTCACCTGAGCGCGGAGAACAACACGCCGGATATTGCGTATCAAACCTCTCTGTGTGCGCTGAAAATGGCCGGAATGCAGCAGCAGATCGATTTTGAGCTAACGGTTGCACCAAGAGAAAATCAAACAGGGAAGATTCTGCTGTTTTAGCCTGAAATGTTTCTCCCTGCTTTCTGCAGGGAGAAATTAGCTTGTTGGGCAACAGCGCAGAAATCAGTTTTCCCGACGGCTTGAAATGAGCTTTCAGGATCAGGAGATCATATGGTAACGATTCAAATCTTATGTGTTGGCAAGCTGAAGGAAAAATACCTGCAGTCGGCTTGTGAGGAATACGCAAAGCGTCTGGGGGCTTTCTGCCGCTTTTCCATCACCGAGATCGCGGAGGAGCGCCTGCCGGATGCTCCCTCTGAGGCGCAGATTCAGGCGGCCCTTAAAAAAGAAGGGGAACATTTGCTTTCTCTGGCGCAGGGTGCTGTGATATCCCTGTGCATTGAGGGCAAACTCCTTTCGTCGCCGCAGCTTGCGGCAGAGATCGAGCGCCGTGCGGTGGGCGGAGCCAGCGCATTTACATTTATCATCGGCAGCTCGTTCGGGCTTTCTGACGAGGTGAAAGAGAAAAGTGCGCTGCGGCTTTCCATGTCGCCGATGACATTTCCCCATCAGCTTGCCAGGGTAATGCTGTGCGAACAGATTTACCGGGCGTTTCAGATCAACAGCAACGGAAAATATCATAAATAATCTCAAAATCGCCCTTCATTCGCCATCCTTTTTGCGAAGAGAAAGACGAAAAAGGAATCTTTCATTTTATAACAGGAAAATCGGAGTCATTTGCTTCGGGAATTTTGAAAAAAATCTTGCAGTTTTTACCGTGTTATGGTATGATATATGGGCATTTGGATACCGTTGGCCTTTCCGGCGGGGTTCAATGCCCGGGAGTTCCCGTGACATTGAAGCGGACAGTCCTCTGCATTGCATGAATGTCTGATATTTTAGGAGGAAAAAGAATGGATGCTTTAAAATTAATTGCTCAGGAATCTGCAAAGACCGAGCTGCCGAAGTTTGGAATCGGCGATACCGTTAAGGTCAGCGTAAATATCCGTGAAGGTGAAAGAGAGAGAATTCAGCTGTTTGAGGGCACCGTAATCGCCCGTAAAGGCAGCGGCATTACCGAAACCTTTACTGTCAGACGTGTATCCTATGGCGTAGGCGTGGAGAGAGTTTTCCCGATCCATTCCCCCAACGTGAAGGATGTTGCCATTGTGCGCAAGGGCCGTGTACGCCGTGCGAAGCTGTACTACCTGCGTGACAGAGTTGGTAAGGCTGCCAAGGTGAAGGAGCAGATTCGCTAATCGGGCGAACCACTCCCGTTATATTTGGATTTCAAAAGGCTGTGGGGGGAGGTTCCACACAGCCTTCAACGGCTAGAAAGGGACATTGATTGTCCCTTTTTTGCTATTCGCGAAAAGGAGGCGCTCGTCCGTTGCAAGAGGAAGAAAAGAACCCATTGGTGCAGACCGCACCGGAATCAGAGCTGCAGCAGAATGATTCGGACCCGAATGATCCGTCTCCTCATCCCAGTGCGTTTACCGTAAGCTGTTTTGAATGGGTGGATTCTCTGGTCATGGCGCTGGTCGCCGTAGTCATTCTGTTTACCTTTTTGTTCCGTGTGGTAACGGTGGACGGTACCTCTATGCTGCCGAATCTTTATAGTGGAGACAGAATTGTGGTCTCCAGCTATTTTTATCAGCCGAAGCAGGGCGATGTGGTTGTGCTGAAGCGTACCATCGGCCTGACAAAGCCGATCGTCAAGCGCGTGATCGCGCTGCCGGGGCAGACAGTGGATATTGACTACATTACCGGTACGGTTTCTGTGGACGGAAAAGAGCTGGATGAATCTACCTATATTGAAAACGGAATCACGCACGAGCCGATGACGTCGGAATCGCTGCTGCAATTCCCGCAGACAGTTCCTGCCGGGCATATCTTTGTTCTCGGTGACAATCGCGAGGTTTCGGAAGACAGCCGCTTTGAGGCGGTCGGCATGGTGGATGAACGATATATTTTAGGGAAAGCGGAATTGGTTTTGTTCCCGGTTTCCCGGTTTGGAAGGATTGGATCATGAGCGAGCCACAATCGGTTCATTGGTATCCGGGGCATATGACCCGGACAAAGCGACAAATTGAAAAAAGCCTCAAGCTGGTGGATATTGCGGCGGAGATGATCGACGCCCGCGTTCCGGTCAGCAGCAGAAATCCTGTGTTGGACAGCCTGATCCAGAATAAGCCGCGGGTCATTTTAATGAATAAGTCCGATTTGGCGGATCCCGCGCAGACCGAGCGCTGGATCCGCTTCTACCAGTCGCAGGGGATTTCCGCCGTTGCGCTGGATAGCCGCTCGGGCAAAAATCTGAAAGCCTTTTTCCCGCTGGTGCGCGATGTTCTTTCTGACCGCATCGCGGCGTGGAGAGCAAAGGGCATGGTGGGCCGCCCCGTCCGCGTGATGGTGGTGGGTGTGCCGAACGTGGGGAAATCCTCGTTTATCAATAAGCTTTCTCACGGGGGGAAAGCCAATGTGGAGGACAGGCCCGGCGTTACCCGCAACAACCAGTGGTTTACGCTGGGCGGCGGCTTTGAGCTTCTGGATACTCCCGGTGTTCTCTGGCCCAAGTTTGAAGACCCCCTGGTGGGGGAGCGTCTGGCCTTTACAGGCGCGGTGAAGGACGACGTGGTGGATACCGAGCATCTGGCCGCCCGTCTGCTGGAAGTTCTGTGCGTGTCCTACCCGGCGCCGCTGAAAGAGCGGTATAAGCTTCAGGATGTGGATTTCACCGGAATGAAAGGCCATGAGGTGCTTGCGCTGATCGCCAAAAAACGCGGCATGCTGATTTCCGGCGGCGAAGTGGATACCGAACGCGCCGCGATTACCGTGCTGGATGAATTCCGCGGTGCGAAGCTTGGACGTGTCACGCTGGAGCAGGTGCAGAAATGATGGATTGGTATGCCTATGAATGCGGCGTGCAGAAGCAGGGCTTTTCGGCTGTTTGCGGTATTGACGAGGCAGGCCGGGGGCCTCTAGCCGGCCCGGTATTCGCCGCCGCGGTGATTTTGTCGCAGCGCTGCGAAATCGAGGGCCTGAACGATTCCAAAAAGCTCAGTGAAAAAAAGAGAGAGCTTCTCTTTGACCAGATTCAGCAGCAGGCGGTTTCGTATTCTATTGCGTTTGCCACGGAGCAGGAGATCGACAGCATCAATATTTTACAGGCGACCTTTCTTGCGATGAACCGCGCCTTTTCCGGCTTGTCGGTTCCCTCGGACTGCGCTTTGGTGGACGGCAACCGCGACCCGCATCTGCCGGTACCCACTACTTTGATCATCAAGGGCGACGCGCAGAGCGCGAGTATCGCGGCGGCTTCGATTCTGGCCAAGGTCAGCCGTGACCGGCTGATGACCGAGATTGATAAGCTGTATCCGGAATATCAGTTTCAAAAGCACAAGGGATATGGCACCGCGCTGCACAGAGAGCTTCTGCTGAAACATGGCCCTTGTCCCGTGCATCGAAGAAGCTTTTTGAAAAAAATTCTGGGAGAGGGTTTCGTTGGATAATCACTCCGGAAAAACAGGCGAGACGTATGTTGCGGATTTGTTGGAGCAGCGCGGCTGCCGGATTCTGTGCCGCAATTATCACTCCCGCTTCGGCGAGATCGACATCATTGCGCAGGACGGCGGTTATCTGGTCTTTGTAGAGGTCAAAACCCGCGGAAAGCGCTGTTTTGGCGTTCCGCAGGAAGCTGTGACCGCGTCAAAACGGCGAAAGCTGATTCTGACCGCCTCGCAGTATCTTTCCGAGCATGATTCCGGGCTGCAGCCGCGATTTGATGTTGCCGTGGTGCGCACAGATGAAGCGGAACAGGTCGTTTTGACTGAGTATTTTGAAAACGCCTTTGACGCGGAAGGATGCTTTGCATAAAAATACGAGAAAACCCTCTTTGGTCCATAGATTTTTGTATGGAAAAGAGAGGCTTTTTTCTGAAATGAAATTCTGTGCCGCTGCCGTTCTCAATTTCTCGGAATTCTTTGACACGCTGAACAATTTATTATAAAATAAGGCAAGGAACGTACGAAAAGGGGGAATTCACCTTGCAGTATAAATGCACCAGAAACAAAGCAGAGTCACTTTCCGCCGCTCAGGCGATCGTACAGGGGATTTCGGCGGACGGGGGACTGTTTGTTCCGGAAAGCCTTCCGGCTTATACCGCAGACGATTTAAAGGTACTCAGCAAAAGCAGCTACACCGAGCGGGCCGCTCGCATTTTGGCCGATTTTCTGCCGGAGTTTTCCGCGGAGGAAATCCGTGAATGCGTAGAGAGTGCCTATTCCGAACAAAAATTTCCCGGCGGCGCGGCGCCGCTTCACCGCATTCCGGAAAGCAACGAGGCTTTTCTGGAGCTGTGGCACGGGCCGACCTGCGCCTTTAAAGATATGGCTTTGCAGCTTTTGCCGCATTTGCTGACCAGATCTTTGAAAAAGACAAACTGCGATAAAACGGCTGTGATTCTGGTTGCCACCTCCGGTGATACGGGCAAGGCGGCGCTGGAAGGCTTCCGCGATGTTCCCGGTACCAAGATCCTGGTATTTTATCCGGATAAAGGCGTCAGTGCCATGCAGCAGCGCCAGATGAACACGCAGGAGGGCGAAAATGTTGCCGTCTGCGCCATTGAGGGCAACTTTGATGATGCCCAGACCGGCGTGAAGCGCATTTTTACAAATCCGGAAATCCGCAAAGAGCTTGATGAAAACGGCATGCTGTTCTCCAGCGCGAACTCCATCAACTGGGGCCGCCTGCTGCCGCAGATCGTTTATTATTTCTCTGCCTACTGCGACGCGGCCGAGCAGGGGATGCTCGAGCTGGGACAGCCCCTGAATGTTGTGGTGCCCACCGGCAACTTCGGCAATATTCTGGCTGCCTATTATGCGAAAAAAATGGGTCTGCCGATTGGAAAGCTGATTTGTGCGTCAAACTCCAATAATGTGCTGACGGAATTTTTGAGCACCGGCGTCTATGACCGCAACCGCAAATTCTATACGACGATTTCCCCCTCGATGGATATTCTGGTATCCAGCAATCTGGAGCGCCTGCTGTTTGATCTGACCGGCGGCAATTCCGAACAGGTGTCCGGCTGGATGAAGGAGCTCAGCACTACAGGCAAATACGAGGTTGGGGCTGAACTGGCCGCAACTTTGAAGGATTTGTTCTTCCCGGGCTTCTGTGATGATGCTCAGACGAAGCAAACAATCCATGAAATGTTCCAGAGCAAGAACTATCTTTGCGACCCCCATACGGCGGTGGCTGAGGCTGTCTATGAGCAGTACGTGAAAGCGACCGGCGATGAGAAGACTCCTACGGTGATCGTTTCGACCGCAAGTCCGTATAAGTTCGCGGACAGCGTGCTCGAGGCCGTCGCACCCGATGAGAAGCAGGAAGCCGACGATTTCGCAAAGATCGGGCAGCTATCTGTTCTGACCGGCACCACAGCGCCTGCGCCGATCGCGCAGCTTCAGGAAAAGACCGTTCGCTTCCAGAACTGCTGCGAGATTGCGCAAATGCCCCGGGTGGTACTGCAGATGGCTGGGCTAGAAGCCCCCAAAGCCTGAACAGATAGAAATGAGGTAGCACATGGCGTTGTATGCGATTGCCGATCTGCACCTTTCCCTTGGCGCCAATAAGCCCATGGATGTGTTTGAGGGCTGGCACAATTATGTGGAAAGGCTGGAGAAAAACTGGCGCAGTATCGTGCGGCCGGAGGATACGGTGGTGATCGCCGGGGATATCTCCTGGGCGATGAAGCTGGAAGAAACCGAAAAGGATTTTGCATTTTTGCATTCTCTGCCGGGGAAAAAGCTGCTCCTGAAGGGCAATCATGACTACTGGTGGAGCACCAGAAGCAAAATCGATACGTATCTTGCCGCAAAGGGCTTTGATTCGCTGCAAATCGTGCACAATGATTCTTATCCCGTCGGGCAGTTTGGGGTATGCGGTACGCGCGGCTGGCTGTATAATGCGGCTAGTGATGAGGATATCAAGATCGTCAACCGCGAGGCGGGCCGTCTGAATGCCTCCATCGATCATGCAGTGGCGCAGGGCCTCAGGCCCATTGTGTTTTTACATTATCCCCCCGTATATGACGGGATGGTCTGCAAAGAGATTTTAGAGGTTCTGATCAGCCGGGGAATCCGGAAATGTTATTTTGGGCATATTCACGGCACACAGGCATCCCGCAGGGCCGTGACAGGGGAGTATCAGGGAATCGAGCTACACCTTATTTCCTGTGATTATCTCGGGTTTGCACCGCTTTTTGTCTGTTAAATAAATTATGAACATTTCCGTGAAAATATGGAATATTTGCCCCCGGTATGCTATAATAAATAAGATAATTTGCAATTAGCAGGAGGAAAACAAAATGAGTTTAAAATCGTCCAATCAGGTAGAAACTAACCGTTATCAACTTGAGGTTGAGGTTGACGCGGATACTTTTGAAAAAGCGGTTAACCAGGCTTTTCATAAACAAGGCAAAAAAATTACGATCCCGGGCTTCCGCAAAGGCAAGGCTCCGCGCGCTTTCATCGAAAAATATTACGGAGAGCAGTTTTTCTACGAGGACGCTGTAAACACTGTTTACCCTGCTGCTTTGGATGAGGCTGTAAAAGCAGCTCAGCTCAGACTGGTTGATGACAAAATTGATTTTGACGTCGTCAGTGTCGGCAAAGACGGACTGGTGTTTAAGGCAATTGTTACCACCTGGCCCGAGGTCAGCATCAGCGATTATAAGGGCCTTGAAGCGTCTAAGACTCCGGTTGAAGTAACCGATGAGGACATTGACAAGGAAATCCAAAAGGTTCAGGAGCGCAATTCCAGAATGATCACCGTGGAAGATCGTCCGGCTCAGCTCGGCGACGCGGCTGTCATCGATTTTGAAGGTTTCGTAGACGGCGTTGCCTTTGAAGGCGGCAAGGCGGAAAACCACACGCTGGATCTTGGCTCCGGCCAGTTTATCCCGGGCTTTGAGGAGCAGGTTGTCGGCCACTCCACCGGCGAAGAGTTCGATATCACCGTAACCTTCCCGGAGGATTATCAGGCTTCCACTCTCCAGAACAAAGAGGCCGTATTTAAAATCAAGCTGCATGAAATCAAGCAGAAAGAGCTGCCGACCGTTGACGATGATTTTGCAAAAGACGTCAGCGAGTTCGATACGCTGGAAGCTTATAAAGAGGATATTCGCAAAAATCTGCTGGAATCCCGTGAGAAGGCTGCCCAGGATGAGGTTGAGGCTCAGCTGATCGACCAGCTGGTAGAAAAGCTGCAGGGTGAAATTCCGGAGGCTCTGTACCAGAACAAGATCAACGACGATCTGCGCGACTTCGCATATCGCCTGCAGTCTCAGGGGCTGGACTTCAATACCTACCTGAAGTATACCGGCATGGATCAGAACACGATCCGCGACCACTTCAAGCCTCAGGCTGAGAAGCAGGTCAAGGTTCGCCTGGCTCTTGAAAAGATTGCCGAGCTGGAAGAAATTAAGACCACAGCGGAAGAAATTGAGGCTGAATTCGAAAAGCTCGCCAAGACCTACAGCATGGAAGTCGACAAGGTAAAGAGCTTTATCCCCGAAAAGGATCTGGCTCAGGATCTGGCGGTGGAAAAAGCGGTCGGCATCGTCCGTGACAGCGCAAAGATCACGGAGAAAAAAGATTAATGACAAAGCGCCTTCTGGAGCTTTGACGATACAAATGGATATTCCGCCGCCGATTACCGTGCGAATCGGCGGCGGAAATACAAAGAAAACCCGCATGGAAGAAAGGTGGTTAAGATGAGTTTAGTCCCTTATGTTATTGAACAAACAAATCGCGGTGAACGCTCGTACGACATTTTTTCCCGCTTGTTAAATGATAGAATTGTGATGTTGAATGAAGAGGTCAACAACGTGACGGCAAGTCTCGTGGTTGCGCAGCTTCTGTATTTGGAAGGCCAGGATCCGTCGAAGGATATCAGCCTTTATATCAACAGCCCGGGCGGCTCTGTAACGGCCGGCCTGGCAATCTACGATACCATGCAGTATATCAAGTGCGATGTTTCCACGATCTGCATCGGTATGGCCGCTTCCATGGGCGCGTTCCTGCTGGCTGCCGGTGCAAAAGGCAAACGCTTTGCACTGCCCAACAGCGAAATCATGATCCATCAGCCCAGCGGCGGCGCGCAGGGCCAGGCGACGGATATTATGATCCACGCAGATCACATTATCGCCACGAAAAAGAAGCTCAATGAGATTTTGGCGGAGAAAACCGGGCAGCCTATTGAAGTGATCATGAAGGACACCGAGCGTGATAACTTTATGACCGCAGAACAGGCCGCTGCATACGGTCTGGTTGATAAAGTGATTGCCAAGAGATAACTTCTATGTGAAGCAGGTGATAATAGAATGCCGAATAACGACGATACCAAGGAGAGAGAATTGTGCTGCTCCTTTTGCGGTAAGCCGCAAAGCCAGGCTCGCCGCCTGATCGCCGGTCCGGGTGTTTATATTTGCGACGAGTGCGTGCAGCTTTGCAATTCCATCCTGGAGGATGAGTCGCACTTATCCAACCGAAAAAAGACCTATACGGGCGATACCGGCACGATCCTGCTCAAACCGCAGGAGATCAAAAAGAAGCTGGATGAATATGTAATCGGGCAGGATAAGGCAAAAGTTGCTCTTTCCGTCGCGGTTTACAACCACTATAAACGCGTTTATTACGGCGGCGAGGATGTGGAAATCAGCAAAAGCAATGTGCTTTTGCTGGGCCCCACCGGTGTGGGAAAGACCCTGCTGGCGCAAACGCTTGCAAAACTTCTCGATGTTCCGTTTGCAATTGCCGATGCCACAACGCTGACAGAGGCCGGCTATGTGGGCGAGGATGTGGAAAACATCCTGCTCCGCCTGATTCAGGCTGCCGATTTTGATATTGAACGCGCAGAGAACGGTATTATCTATATCGATGAAATCGATAAGATTGCCAGAAAATCCGAAAACCCTTCCATTACCCGCGACGTCAGCGGCGAGGGTGTTCAGCAGGCTCTGCTGAAGATTCTGGAAGGCTCCGTCTGCAATGTGCCGCCGCAGGGCGGCCGAAAGCATCCGCAGCAGGAATTCCTGCAAATTGATACCTCGAACATCTTGTTTATCTGCGGCGGCGCTTTTGACGGACTGGAGAAAATTATTGAGAGAAGGACAGCCTCTTCCTCGATGGGCTTCGGCGCACAGATCAAGAGCAAAAAAGAACTGGATACGACTGCGTGGATGTCCGAGGTAATCCCTCACGATCTGGTCAAATACGGCCTGATCCCCGAGCTGGTGGGCCGTCTGCCGGTCATCACCGCACTGAACGGATTGGACGAGGAAGCGCTGGTGCGCATTCTGACCGAGCCGAAAAACTCGCTTGTGAAACAGTATAAGCACCTGTTCCAGCTCGATAAGGTTGATCTTGATTTCCAGCCGGATGCGCTGCGTGAGATTGCCAAAAAGACCATTGAACGCCAGACAGGTGCGCGCGGACTTCGTTCCATTCTGGAAGAAATCCTCACCCCGCTGATGTACGACGTTCCTTCGGAATATACGGTGGAAAAGGTGATGATTACGCCGGAAGCCGTGAAAAAGGGTACTGCGCCGGAGCTGGTTTATAATGAAAACCGCAAGCCGGTCAAAATTAAAATTTCAAATCCCCAAAAACGCGGGCGCAAGGATACCGCGTCTTAATTCACAGCATAGCTGTTGTTGACAAGGAACAGGAATCTTATCCTTGTTAGCAGCAGCTTTTTTCTTCACTGAAAACTACAGGAGTGAAATATGAGCAAAAAAATCGAGCGACAAACAGAACTACAAACCTTGCCGGTTTTGGCATTGCGCGGGCTGGTTTTGTTTCCCGGTATGATTCTGCAATTTGATGCGGGAAGAAAAAAATCGATTTTGGCCCTGCACGAAGCAATGGAGCAAAATCAGACGATTTTCCTGGTAGCTCAAAGAGATCTCGAAGACAATGATCCGGATTCCGAACAGGTGTTCCAGATTGGCGTCATCGCGAAGATCAAGCAGATTCTTCATCATACGGAGGACGGAGTCCGCCTTCTGGCCGAGGGGATCTGCCGCGCGCGGATAGAAGAGGTTGTCAGCGAAACTCCGTTTTTGACGGTAAAGGCTGCGGTGATGCAAACACCGCCTGCCCGTGTTACCCATAAAACGGAAGCTTTGGTTCGCTATACGCAGAGTCTGTTTGAAAGATACCTGCAGAATTACAAGCGTATTTCGCCCGACATCGTGATCGGTGTTGTGAAAAATAAAAGCTGTGGTCCTCTGGCTGATTATATTGCTTCGAATCTGATGCTGGATTTTGAGCAGAAGCAGGTCATTCTGGAAGAGCTGCACCCGGTTCGCCGGCTGGAAAAGCTGGTGGATATTCTCGAGCACGAGGTTCAGGTACTGGAAATCGAGAATGAGATCACCGAAAAAGCCCGGGAGCAGATGAACCAGAACCAGCGGGATTATTTTCTGCGGGAGCAGATCAAGGCGATCAACTACGAGCTGGGGGAGGACGACAACCCCCAGGAGGAAGCCGAAGAGCTGCGCGAGAGGATTTTACAGCTCGATATGCCGGAAAAGCAGCGCGAAAAGCTGCTGAAGGAATGCGACCGCTTCGGCAAAATGCCGTTTGGCTCGCACGAGGCGAGCGTGATCCGCAATTATCTCGATATTTGCATGGAGCTGCCCTGGAGCACTTCCTCCAAGGAAACGATCGATCTTGCGAAGGCACAGCGTGTTCTGGATAGAGATCATTACGGCCTGAAAAAGGTAAAGGAACGAATTCTGGAAACGCTGGCCGTCCGAAAGCTTGCACCGGACATCAACGGGCAGATCGTTTGCCTTGTGGGCCCGCCCGGCGTCGGCAAAACCTCCATTGCCAAATCCATTGCCAAGGCGATCGGCCGCAAATATGTGCGGGTATCCTTGGGCGGCATCCACGACGAGTCCGATATCATGGGGCACCGGCGCACGTATATCGGTTCCATGCCGGGGCGGATCATGAACGCGGTCAAGCAGGCCGGGGTCAATAACCCCCTGATTCTGCTGGATGAAATCGACAAGCTGAGCAGCAGCTTCCGCGGCGACCCCGCGGCCGCACTGCTTGAGGTGCTGGATTCGGAGCAGAATTCCGCGTTTTACGATCACTATATTGATATGCCGTTCGATTTGAGCAAGGTGCTGTTTTTGACAACGGCCAACGACGCCAGCACGATTCCGGAGCCTCTTTTTGACCGCATGGACGTGATTTTTCTTTCGAGCTATACGCATGAGGAAAAATTCCAGATTGCAACAAGACACCTGATTCCCAAGCAGCTGAAAAAGCATGGGATCAGCGCGCAGACTCTTCGGATCACCCCCGCAGCTGTGCGTGACCTGATTGACAGCTACACCCGTGAGGCGGGTGTGCGAAATCTGGAGCGCAACATTGCGGCGATCTGCAGAAAATGCGCAAAGCAGATTGTAGCGGAAACGGGAGAGAGTCTGAAAATCACAGTGAAGCCTTCCGACCTGGAGGGACTGCTCGGCCCCCGCCGCTTTAAGCCGGAAAGCCGGAACAAGCTCGACGAGGTCGGTCTTGTGAACGGTTTGGCATGGACCAGCGTAGGCGGCCAGACGATGCCGATCGAGGTCGCTGTGATGGAAGGAAACGGAAAGCTGCAGCTGACAGGTTCGCTCGGCAACGTGATGAAGGAATCTGCCCAAACAGCAATCAGCTGCATTCGCTCCAAGGCGGCGCAGCTGGGAATTGACGGGCAGTTCTACAATAAAACGGATATTCACATCCATGTGCCGGAGGGCGCTATCCCGAAGGACGGCCCATCGGCCGGTATCGCGATGGCGACTGCCATTACCTCGGCGCTTTCCCAGATTCCCATCCGCCACGACGTGGCAATGACCGGTGAGATTACGCTGCGCGGCCGAGTGCTGCCGATCGGCGGCCTGAAGGAGAAATCCATGGCCGCTTACCGCAACGGAATCCGTACGGTCATCATTCCGGAGGATAATTTCTCCGACGTATCGGAATTTGACGACGTGGTCAAGGAGAATATTCATTTTGTTCCGGTCAAGAAAATCGATGAGGTGCTTGGCTTGGCGCTGACCAAAAGGCCCCGCCCGCTGCCGCAGGCCAAGGCTACGGTTCCGGCTGCTGAGCCTGCTGCTAACAATGCAGACCCCGTTGCACAGCCCCAGCCGCCTGTGATACGGGAGCAGCCTCAATGCTAGAGGTGTTGAATTGAGATTTGATAATGCCGCTTTTGAGTTTGCCGCCGGTCGGGTGGAACAGCTTCCGCCCGATGATCTGCCGGAGATTGTTTTCTCCGGCCGGTCGAACGTCGGAAAATCCTCTTTAATCAATAAGCTGGTCAACCGGAAAGCGCTGGCGCGTGTCAGCGCCACGCCCGGCAAGACCGGCACCATCAATTTTTACGGGCTGGCAGACTGCCGGCTTGTGGATTTGCCGGGTTACGGCTACGCGAAGGTTTCGCAGTCCGAAAAGCTGCGGTGGGCCAATCTGGTGGAGGGCTATTTTTCCGCCGGCCGCCGCATCGGGCTGGTGGTGCAGATTGTGGATATGCGCCATAAGCCTACGGCAGACGACCTGCATATGATCGACTTTTTGAGTGCGGGTGGACTTCCCTTTGTGGTGGTCATGACAAAGTGTGATAAGCTCAACAAAGGGGAGCGCGCCGCCCAAATTCAGCTATACGACGACCTGTTTCAAAATCGGGAGCAGGTTCGGCGTCTGCCTTTTTCTTCGGCCAACGGGGAAGGCCTCGACACGCTGAAGGAATGGATTACGGCGGCTTGCGCCGTACAAGAGTAAGGAATACCAAAGGGGGAATTCGACCAATGTATGTTTCCGACCACTTACAAATCAATGAGCAGGGGCATCTGAGCATCGGCGGCTGCGATACCGTGCAGCTGGCGGAGCAATTCGGCACGCCGCTGTATGTCATGGATGAAAACCAGATTCGCAGCAACTGCCGCAGATACCAGAGCTCCTTTGAAAAGCATTATCAGGGCAGAGGCATGACCGTCTATGCCAGCAAGGCCTTTAACTGCAAGGCAATATGCCGTATTATTGAGGAAGAGGGTCTCGGCCTGGATGTAGCCTCCGGCGGCGAGCTTTACACCGCGATTCAGGCGGGCTTCCCGGCAGAGCGCATCCATTTTCACGGCAACAATAAAACCGAGCAGGAAATCCGCCTGGCTCTGGAGTATGAAATCGGCCACTTTATCGCAGATAACCTGACCGAGCTGCAAACGATTGACCGCCTTGCGAAAGAGGCGGGCAAGGTTGCCCATGTTTCCCTGCGCGTAAAGCCGGGCATCGACGCCCATACGCACAGCTTTATCCAAACCGGCCAGATCGATTCCAAATTCGGTTTTGCGCTCGAGACCGGCGAAGCGATGGAAGCCGTCGAGGCCGCACTGAAATATCAGAACATCGACCTCAAGGGCGTTCACTGCCATATCGGTTCTCAAATTTTTGAAAGCTCTCCCTTTGTATTGGCAGCGGAAGTCATGCTGCAGTTCATCGCGGATATCAAAGCGAAAACCGGCATAGAAATAGAAGAGCTGAACCTTGGCGGCGGATTTGGAATCCATTACGCACAGGACGACGCGCCGCTGCCGTATGATCAGTATATGGAGCTGGTTTCTACCGCCGTATTCCGCAAGTGCGAGGAGCTTGATCTGAAGGTTCCCTTTATCTTCATCGAGCCGGGCCGTTCCATGGTGGGCGAAGCCGGAATCACCCTGTACCATATTGGCGGGATCAAGCATATCCCCGATATCCGTACTTATGTATCCGTAGACGGCGGTATGACGGACAATCCCCGCTATATTCTGTATCAGGCAAAATACACCGCGCTGATTGCGAACAAAGCCAATCAGCCGGCGGAAACCAAGGTAACCATCGCGGGCAAGTGCTGCGAAAGCGGCGACCTGATTCAGGAGGACGCGATGATTCAAGAGCCGCAGGTAGGCGATGTGCTGGCGGTACTCTCTACCGGGGCTTACAACTATTCCATGGCATCCAATTATAACCGCAATCCTCGCCCGGCTGTCGTGATGGTAAAGGACGGCAATCCGCGCGTTGTGATTCGGCGCGAGTCTTATGAGGATTTGATTCGTAACGATCTGTAAATCTTCGCCCGGCCATGCCGGTTCGGGGCCTGTTGTTATGCCGTTATCGCTTTCACGCTTTAACGCTTGAACAAGCCGCGCCGGTATGACCTCTAAGGGCGTTTGATGGCTTTTAGAGTACGCATACCGGTTTTAGTATGAAAAAGAAGGATGGAGTATTATGAATTCTAAAATCAAAGACAAAAGCGTAGATCTGCTCTTTCAAGCCGTGTTATCTCTCAAGACCGTCGAAGAATGCTATGACTTTTTCGAGGATCTCTGCACCGTTCCCGAAATCAAGGCAATGTCTCAGCGCCTGACAGTGGCGCATATGCTGCGCAGTAAATGTGTTTACAGCGATATTGTTGCGAAAACCGGTGCGTCCACCGCAACAATCAGCCGCGTGAACCGCTCTTTGAACTACGGCTGCGATGGATATGAGATTGTGTTCAAGCGTCTGGAGGAAAATGGAGACACGGAACAATGAGCTCTTATTCCACCTTCGCACAGTATTATGATGAGCTGACGCAAAATGTCGATTACGCAGAGCGGGCAGAGTATTTCTGCGGGCTTTTGAACAGCCTGCGTCATCCGGCCGGCCTGGTGCTGGATTTGGCCTGCGGCACCGGCAGCCTGACTTTGCAGCTGAAAAAACGAGGGCTGGATGTTTACGGTGCAGACGCTTCTTATGAGATGCTGTCCATTGCCCAGCAGAAGGCTGCCGAAGCGGAGCAGGAGATTCTGTTTCTTTGTCAGTCGATGCAGAAGCTGGATCTGTACGGCACGGTGGATACCGTGATCTGTGCGCTGGACAGCATCAATCATTTGACTTCGGAACGGGATGTTCTGGCAGCTTTCCGCAGGGTCTCTCTTTTTCTGAATCCGGGCGGGTATTTTTTGTTCGACATGAACACACTATATAAGCACCGAGAGGTGCTGGCCAATCATATTTTTCTATATGATACGGACCATGTATACTGTGTATGGCAGAATCATTATGAAGAAAAAACGGACAGAGTCGGGATCCATCTGGACTTTTTTGGGAAAGAGGGCGCTCTGTACCGCAGAAGCTCCGAGCATTTCTATGAAAGGGCCTATTCCATAGAAAAAATCGGTGAGCTGTTACATACTGCGGGCTTAACGCTCGCAGCCTGCTACGACGACTGCAGTATGGAGCCGCCCAGGCTAGACAGTGAGCGCGTTGTTGTAGTCGCAAGAAAAGAACCCATATCAGAATCAGAAAAGGAACTTTAAATCTATGGACAGAATTATTCGCTGCATCACCACCGACGGCAGTATTATGGCGTCTGCGGTGGAAACAACCGATATTGTGTACACGGCTCAGCAGATTCACCACACCAGTGCTGTTACAACGGCTGCTTTGGGGCGGCTGCTGTCGGCGGCTTCTTTGATGGGGAATATGCTCAAAAAGAAGGATGCCGTGATCACGCTGAAAATAAAGGGAAACGGCCCTGCGGGCGCTGTGGTGGCAATCGCCGACAGCGCCGGGAATTGCCGCGGATATGTCGAGCATCCTGAGGTATCTCTTCCGAATAAGCCGAACGGGAAGCTCGATGTCGGCGCGGTAGTTGGCGCCGACGGTCTTTTGAGCGTTATGCGCGATTTGGGTGAGGGCGAGCCTTACGTTGGTCAGGTTGAGCTGGTCAGTGGCGAGATCGGTGAGGATATCAGCCAGTATTTTGCTGTGAGTGAGCAGGTTCCCACCATCTGTGCGTTGGGCGTTTTGGTGGATAAGGAGAGCGGGCAGTCTTTGCTTTCCGGCGGTATGCTGGTTCAGGTGCTGCCCGGCGCAGACGGTGCCGCTATCGCAAAGCTGGAGCGCAATGCCGCTTTGCTCGAGCCGGTTACCACCATGCTGGCCAAGGGCATGAGTATGGAAGAAATGTGCCGCCAGGCTCTGGATGGCTTTGAGATGGAAATATTGGACGAGTCGCCGGTCAAGTATGTCTGTACCTGCAGTGCAGACCGCGTGACCCGTGCGCTTTCTACGCTGCACCCGGGGGATATCCGCACCCTCGCGGATGAGAGCGGCAAGATGCAAGCCAAATGCCAGTATTGCGCCAAAACGTACGAGTTTACCCAGGAGCAGCTGAACCAACTAGCGGACTCTGTCGAGAGAGAGCATGGGCAAAAATAGCGTGGAAAAATATCCAACCAAATTTTGAAAAAATTTGAAAATACCTGTTGACAACTGACACAATATATAGTATTATATAACACGTCGCTGATGCACAGATGCACGGCGGCAGCCGAAATGGGAGTATAGCTCAGCTGGTTAGAGCACCTGCCTTACAAGCAGGGGGTCATAGGTTCGAGTCCTATTACTCCCACCATACGGCTCGGTAGTTCAGTTGGTTAGAACGCTAGCCTGTCACGCTAGAGGTCGACGGTTCGAACCCGTTCCGAGTCGCCAAAATTTGCCTCTGTAGCTCAGTTGGTAGAGCAGGGGACTGAAAATCCCCGTGTCGATGGTTCGATTCCGTCCGGAGGCACCAACAAACGCGGATGTAGCTCATCTGGTAGAGCGCCACCTTGCCAAGGTGGAGGTAGCGAGTTCGAGCCTCGTCATCCGCTCCATGGCTTGACTGGATAACGCTTAAAGCAATATTAAGCGTTATCTTTGTCACCATAATCATCAATATGGCGTCATAGCCAAGTGGTAAGGCAAGGGTCTGCAAAACCCTGATTCCCCAGTTCAAATCTGGGTGACGCCTCCAGGAACCGCAAGCTGTTTAGCAGCCTGCGGTTTTTTCGTTTTATTCTATTTTTTATTCTGTTTGAAAAGGAATAGTATGAAAAAAGAATGATGTCAAAAGTTGCGGCAGCCTTAAAATAAAATGGAATGATTTTGGCCCTTTCTACGGATTTTGTTTCTGTGTACAATTGGCGTTGTTTTTTTGTAGATGGGTGCATATACTTCCTCAGAGGTGATGACTTTGAAGAAGCTTCGACTGCCCCTGCTGCTGCTGATCTTTTGCTGTATGATGTTTATCCGCCTGACTTATCTTTCCTTTGAAAAAATCGACCAGATGGTTTCTGCGCTGGCCGGAGACTATATGCCGACCATCGTTCTCGATGCGGGACACGGCGGGGAAGACGGCGGCGCTGTCAGTAAATCCGGAATCGTTGAAAAGGATATTAATCTTGCGATTGCGATGGATCTGAAGCCCATGCTTGAGATGTCCGGGTTTCGGGTCGTCATGATCCGGGACTCCGATGTCTCCGTAGGGGACAATACGCTCGATACGGTGAAGGCGAGAAAGACCTCAGACATGCACAATCGGCTGAAAATCATCGAAGAGAACGGCGACTGCGTATTTCTGAGCATTCATCAGAATCATTTTACAAATGGCAAATACAGCGGCGCTCAGATTTTTTATGGTACCAAAAATCCCAAAAGCCAGGCTTTGGCAGATACGACTCAAAAAACAATTTCTACCCTTTTGCAGCCCGATAATCAAAGAGAAACCAAGCCTGCTACCGATTCTATCTATCTGCTGAGGAACGCCGATGTTCCAGCTGTTATTGTAGAATGCGGTTTCCTCTCTAATGCCGGAGAAGCGAAAAAGCTGAGTCAGCCGGAATATCAAAAGCAAATGGCATTTGCGATCTATCAGGGCTTTTTAAGCTATTGGATTTCTGTTTCGCAAACCATGGCATAACTGTTGCCCTAGCCCCGCTGCCGCGCTATAATAGATATAAATGGATTTACGTTCTTTCCCCGCCGCAAATAGCGTGAAATAGCAATACTTCTTCGCCGCGGGCAGGAAAAAAACAGGATAATGAAAATAAAGTAAGGATAAATGGAGATATCATATGGCATCGAAAATCAAATCGGTATTCGTGTGCTCCGGCTGCGGATTTGAGTCCCCCAAATGGTACGGGAAATGCCCCGGATGCGGGGAATGGAACACGATGAGTGAGGAAATACGCGAGCCCGTTCGTTCGGCTCCCAAAACGGCCGGGCATCACTCTATGTCGCGCCCGATATCCATCAATGAAATCGATACGGAGGACGAACAGCGCTACCAGACAGGGCTTTCTGAGCTGGACAGAGTGCTGGGCGGCGGAATCGTGCGCGGTTCTCTGATTTTGATCAGCGGTGACCCCGGAATCGGAAAATCGACAATTCTGCTTCAGATCTGCGAGTATTTGGGGCAGCAGCTGCGCATTTTATATGTATCGGGGGAGGAATCCAGCCGCCAGATTAAGCTTAGGGCGCGCCGTTTGGGAGTCAGCAGCGAAAATCTGCTGATCCTGACCGAAACCGATATTCAGATTGTTGTTGAGCAGATTCAAGAGCTCAAGCCCGATCTCGTCATGATCGACTCCATTCAAACGATGAATCATCCGGAGCTTAGCTCGTCGCCCGGCAGCGTGACCCAGGTAAGGGAATGCACGAATTACGTGATGCGCACAGCCAAATCACTGGATATTCCGATCATGGTTGTGGGGCATGTAAACAAAGACGGCGCGATCGCCGGGCCGAAGGTTTTAGAGCATATTGTAGACGCCGTTTTGTATTTTGAAGGGGATAGACAGATGTCGTACCGCATTCTGCGGGCGGTGAAAAACCGATACGGCTCCACCAATGAAATCGGCGTATTCGACATGGGCGAAAAAGGGCTGTCCCAGGTGGACAACCCTTCTATGGCGTTATTATCCGGTCGGCCCAAGAATGTATCGGGTACGTGTGTGACGTGCGTTATGGAAGGAACCAGACCGATTTTGGCAGAGGTTCAGGGTCTTGCAACTACCACCGGTTTTGGCAACCCCAGAAGAACCGCTACCGGTTTTGATTATAACCGAATGTCTCTTCTTCTGGCGGTCTTGGAGAAGAAAGCGGGCTACTATTTTTCGAATCTGGACGCCTACGTGAACATTGTCGGCGGCCTGCGCCTGGACGAGCCTGCGGCGGATCTTGCGGTGGCCATGGCGCTGATTTCCAGCCTGAAGGACGCGCAGATCGGCGATAACGTTTTGGTGTTCGGTGAGATCGGCCTGACAGGAGAGCTGCGGTCTGTTTCTCATGTGAATGCACGCATCGCGGAAGCAGCGCACCTGGGATTTGAGACCTGCATTCTGCCGCATGCGTGTCTCAAGCAGGTGAACATAGAGCATCGTGGAATCCAGCTGATTGGGGTGCGGAATATCAGGGAAGCGTTTGAGGCGGCTGTTCTTTAACGGAACGGGGAGTAGTGCGGGGAACACGGTTCCCCTTTCGGGAAGAGGCCTGAATACGGTGAACACAGCCTTGCCCGGTATCGTTTGTTACCATTGTGGGAATTTCAAGCGAACAATATCCTTCCCGCTGATAAATGCAGTCTTCGTCACATTGAATGATATTCATGCATTTCACCTCATCGGTATTCTTTGAATTTCGGGTGCAATTATTCATTGAAAAACTGTGCTTTTCCATTCATAAAATGGACTTCCCATCACAAAATAAGAGTGTATGGGGGGATTGGAATGAAAAAGTATGGAATGCTTTTCAGCTTTACACTAATCTTAAGTTTGCTGATTATTCACGCGGGAAATGTCTATAAAGGTACTTATGTGCCGGTTTCTGTTGTAAAGGTGAGTCCCGTTACAGCAGAAAGCTCGGTTTATTCGAACAATGGCACAGTCGAGCGAGTGGATTCCCGCAATATCTATGCACAGGCCGGGGCGGTCGTGCAGAAAATCCATGTCAAAACCGGTGACTCCGTCAAAGCCGGCCAGGTTCTGATGACTCTGTCGGTGTCATCTGCGCAGGATATATCGGATACGGTTTCTTTACCGGATTCTCTGAATGAGCAAACGTATCAGGATCTGCTCGAAACGTATTATAGCCAGATTGCCGGTGGAAGTAGCTCCGCAGCAGTTCCGGGAACGTCTTCTTCCTCAGAGCAAGGCAGTTCCTCCGCCAGCTCGTCCACATCATCTCCGGCAGAACCGATTGAGACAAAGGATGTCGAGATTACAGCGCCTGTGGCCGGTGTGCTGACTTCTGTTGCAATTTCGGAACAGGAAACGGTGGAACGCAACAAGGCTGTTATGACGGTATCGGCTTCCTCCGATCTACAGGTGCGTCTGGCCGTAAATGAGTCGCAAATTTCAGAAATCAAAATAGGGCAGAGGGCGGTTATCACCGGGGCTGGCTTTCATACCGTTTATGAGGGTACGGTAACCTCTATTTCTTCGGAAGCGAAGCAGGAATACCATACCACCGGTACGGAAACCGTGGTTGAAGTACTGGTTCGCATTCAAAATCCGAAAAGCGATATTAAGCCCGGTTTCTCCGCAAAAGCAAGAATCATAACAGAAGAAAGCAAAAATGTTCTGGTAGCGCCGTATGAGGCCGTTCGCGCCGACGACGACGGCAAGGAGTATGTGTACCTGCTGCATGGCCGGAAGGCCATAAAGGTGCCCGTGACCACCCGGAAGGAATTCGAATCCGGCTTTGAGGTTTTGTCGGGCCTGCAGGATCAGGATACCATTATTATGAATCCCGATTCGATTACTGACGGAGCTGCGGTGCTTCCGCAAGAGGAGGGATCCTCCAATGGCTGACATTTTTCGCTCCGCTTTTCAAAACCTTGGCAGAAAAAGGCTCCGCACGGCTTTGACGATGATGGGGGTAGCCATTGGCGTTGCGTCGGTCATTATGATCGGCAATATCAGCCAGTGCGGCACCGACGCGCTGACCCACGAATTTGACAGCCTGGGCCTGAGCGGACTGTCGATCAGCACTTTGGAAAACGACAGCCAGGTTGTGCTGACCGATACCGACCTGAAAATTGTACGGGAATCGGAAAATGTAGAGAAGGCCATGCCTGTGATGATGCAGGCGACCAGTGTGCAGACAACGCGGATCACCGGAAAGGCGCTGGTATGGGGAATAGATGCCGACGCGAACCAGATCATTTCTTTGAATGTTCTGTATGGCCGGTCGATCAGCGTCAGTGATGTTAAATCCGGCGCGCGAGTTTGTATGGTGGACGAGAATTTTTCGCAGGCTTCTTATAAAAGAAATAATATCATCGGGAAAAAGCTGTCGATTACCTGCAGCGGCGGCACGGAAGAATTTGAAGTGGTTGGGATTGTAAAAACAGGCAGCGGATTGCTCCAGAACTTTATCGGCAGCTACATTCCGAATTTTGTCTATGTACCATATTCCACCATGCAGCAGCTGCTGGGAAAGAATTCATTCGACCAGATCGCCGTCAAGCTGAAATCCGGAACAGATGTGGACAAAACAGGGGATATGTTGGTGCAGTCCCTGAACCGTACGAACGGGAGCAGCAATGCCTTTGTTTCAAACAATCTGATGAAGCAGCGCGACAGCCTTTCCAATATTCTTGGGGTCGTCACGCTGATTCTGTCCTCTGTTGGGGCGATTTCGCTGCTGGTGGCCAGCCTGAGCATCATGACAGTGATGCTGGTTTCCGTCAATGAAAGAACGCGGGAAATCGGGATTAAAAAATCAATCGGGGCCAGAAAAAAAGATATCCTGTTAGAATTTATGTTCGAAGCGATTTTGATCACGCTGTTTGGCTCCTTATTTGGAATTCTGGCCGGCTATGGGATTTCTTATTTGGGTGCCTCATATTTTGGATTTGCACTGGGTATTCGGTTGGATATTATGGCCCTTGCGGTCGGTTTCTCCGTTTTAACAGGGATGATATTTGGTGTATATCCTGCCATGAAAGCGGCTAAAATGAACCCCGTAGACGCCCTGAGAATGGAATAGAAGCGTATTCCATTGTGTTTGAGAGGGGCCCGTTTCATTTTGGGTTTAAATTGTAATAAGGGTGATATTGAGAATGGGAATGACATCTGACAGGATACGAACAGAACGCTTTGTAGATACGCCAAATCTGCCGTCATCCAAAGTCACCGCTGTAATTGCTTCCGATCTCGTGCCGGAAATAATCACCGCATTGCAGAGCAGGGGAATTCGTGTGATAACCCCACAAGTGAATGCGGATTTGCCGGAGCCGGTCAATCGGCACGCGGATCTGCAGTGTATTCACCTTCAAGGGAAAAGCTGGCTCGTGGTGCGGTCAGAAATCGATCTGCAGCAAAGGCTGAAAGACGAGGGAGCCGAAGTGCTGCTGACAGAGCAGAGACTGGGAAATAAATACCCGGCGGATATTCGATTGAATGCACTTATCCTCAATAAACAAATGTTCGGAAAATTAAAAGAACTAGATCCGGCGCTGCAAAAAGCCTGCGGTTTTGCCGGAATACATACTATTTTGGTGCGGCAGGGCTACACAAATTGTTCCGCCGCGATCCTATCTGAAAAAGCGATGATTACAGCGGATACCGGGATCGCACAAGCGGCGGAGCAGCATGGAATTGAAGTGCTGAGAATCAGCACGGGAAATATTCGGCTGCCTGGATATGAATACGGATTTATCGGCGGCTGCTGCGGACTGATTTCTGAATCCGTTGTGGCATTTACAGGAGCTCTGAAATTTCATCCGGATGGTTTGCAAATGCGCCGCTTTATTGAAGTGCAGAAAAAACAGGTTTTGGAACTGACACAAAATCCTTTGATCGACATTGGCGGAATTCTGCCGGTGAAAGAGGAGAACAGATAGAGTAATTGAAAGTATATTCTGGATACACAATTGACGATCCCTTTTAAAAATGATATAATTAGTCATAATAGTTATTTTGTATAATTCGGGGGAGCTGAAATTTCAAAATCGGCTTTCAGGAGCTGATAACGCAATCCAGGCCGCCTGAAGCATTTGTTCGGAAATCCAATGGTGTTATAAGTGAACAGTAAATATAAATAATTAAAGCTAAATAAGAATCGATATAAATGAAATTGGAGTGATAAAAATGGATCCGAGATTAATGCATGAATGTCCTTTGATTATCCGTGAATTCCTGGGCTATATCGGTACGGTCAAAGGAAAATCCGATCATACAATGGAAGAATATTTTCGCGATTTGAGGACGTTTTTTCGTTACATAAAAAAGCAGCGCGGATTGGCTTCGGATGATTTGCCCATAGATGAAATATCTATCTCAGATGTAGATTTAGTACTGATTCAGTCGATTTCTCTGACAGACGTATTTGAATATATGAATTACCTTTCAGCGGTTCGCGGAAATAAAGCTGCGACGAGAGCCAGAAAGGCTTCCAGTTTGCGGGCGTTTTACGGCTACCTGACCAATAAGGCCCATAAGCTTTTTGTGAATCCCATGGCAGAGCTGGAAACGCCGAAGCTCAAAAAGGCATTGCCGAAGTATTTAACGCTCGAACAGAGCATGGAACTGCTGAATGCAGTGGACGGCCCGGATCGGCAGCGTGATTACTGCATCCTTACATTATTTTTGAACTGCGGTATGCGGCTTTCCGAGCTGGTGGGGATCAACGTGAAAGACGTTCGGCAGAATGCATCGACTTTACGCATTGTGGGAAAAGGCGATAAAGAGAGAGTCGTGTATTTAAATGATGCCTGCCAGGAAGCGATCCGGCAGTATCTGGCGGTTCGTCCGAACAACAATCTGATCGACCGCGAGGCGCTGTTCATCAGCCGGCAGCGCAAACGGATCAGCCCGAAAACCGTGCAGCATCTGGTGAAAAAATATCTGGCGAAAATCGAATTTGAAGGCCCTGGGTATTCCGTACATAAGCTGCGCCACACGGCGGCTACCCTGATGTATCAGCACGGCCATGTGGATATTCGGGTTTTGAAGGACGTTCTCGGGCATGAAAATCTGGGTACCACCGAAATCTATACGCATTTATCCAATCAGCAGATGCGCGATGCGGCGAACGCCAATCCGCTGTCTAAGGTGAAATCCAGAGGAAACCGTGTTATTTCCACGGCTGCCGTGAAGAAACTCGCGGTATCTGAAAGCGGCGATAAAGCGGAGCAGGGAGAAGATTCGGAAGAAAAAAAGAGCCGATAAAACGAGCCGGAACACTGATGGCAAGTAAGCTTCAGTGTTCCGGCTCGTAATTTATTGCTCTGTAAAGCATTGAAAGTTTGGAGCGCATTTTGTGGGATTAAATTCGATCATTATACCGATCCAAAAACGCGACATGTTCTTCAAGATATTTCTCAACTTCTGATAATGGTTTTAGATAAGTTAAATTTGCGATATACATTTTTTAGCACTCCCCTTGCTTTCCGAACTTTCCGGCTGCTATTCTGCTTCGCAGACCGCTTCAATCTCTTTGATTCGTTCTTCTGAAAGAACGATATTGGCGCCGTAGGGATTGATCACAGCCCCATCTGACTGCTGTATAAAATGCTTAATATCCTCCAGCTTCACCAGCATTCCATTGTATTTTTGCTCCGGATCATATTTGCGCAGTTCATTCCAGTCGGTAAATACCGGATAAAAATGCTGGCTCTCGCTATTGCTGATCGTGGGCAGGGCGAAGCTGGTGCCCTCCTTAATAATCGCCTTTCCGCTTTTAGAATCCTTTTGTTCCAGATCAACATTACTTGCATCCATCGCCATCAAAAATTGTGCGTTGTAAATCTCCCGAAACAAATTGTTCTGATGCTCTAAGGTGGCTTTCTTCTGGTTCAAAAGCTGAAAAAACTGGTTGGCCGCCCTTACCAGAGAAGGATTCATAACGGGGCGCTGAATTTCCGGTAATTTGGAAAAGTCAGGTTTTTTCATTAAGGCAAACAGGCTCAGATGCACAGCCGGCTGGCCTTTATCAATAATCAGGCCTTCAAATCCGCTTCTGTAAAAGTCCCCCAGCAAACGCATTCTTTCTTCCGCGCTGTTTTCCTCACAGCTTACCTCAATCCCTTGCTCTTTGCATTTCTGCTGAAAATCCTCGAAAAACCGTTTTTCCGTAAATAAAAGCGTGCTCGGAACAGTGCCCACAAATTCCAGCCAATAATTCTTGGTATAGGAGCAAGTGACAGCCCAAATCGGCTCATCTGTTTTCAAACGTTCCAAAAGCAGGTTTTGAATTTTTTTGTCTCCCGAAATATGCCTCTGGATTAAATCCTGAATGGTATAGGAGGCTTCGGTAGAGTTTCCATTATCCTTTGTCATATCGCTTTCTATTCCTTTCGATTTTGGTCAGCTTCTATCCTGAAAAATAGAACCATCGTCATTTTCCAGAGTGCTTCTCTTCACTAGTTTTCCCTGATAAAATACATATTCGGGTTCGGATTTCTTCTCCTCTTCCCCCTCCGCCTCTGTGCTCTCTTCCCCACCTTCGCTTTCAGACGATTGTGCATCCGCAGGTTCCAGCGCGGGGTGAATCATCAGCTTTTCAATTAACGGGTAAACAGTAAAATTAATCAAAAAGGAGGAAAAAGAAAATGCAAAAAACAGAACCAGGAATCCGTTGATCAAAAGAACCAAAGCCGGATTCATATAGTACAGGAAATAATTGAGGAACAAAATCGCGCCGAAGATCGCCGTTAATAAAATATTGCGCCACAGGCCGATAATGGCGAAAATGAACGCGTTTTTATAAATCTGCTTCAGGCTTAGATCAAAGGTTACGATCATCAGCGGAATGTAGTACTGCATGAAGATAAACACTAGAAATACCGCAATGCTGACTCCGAACAGAACCATGAACAGAGTCCCCTGCGAGGCCGCCAGTGTGTAATAAAAGCGAATGCAGAAGGTAATCAGGCTGACCAGCACATAACAGATGATGCCATGAATCGAGAACTGCTTCCAGTTGAGCAAAACAGCGTCTTTAAAATCAGACGCGATAAACGCGTGCTCTTCCCTTGCGTAATTGCGGGTGACAAAAGTCAGACCCGCCAAAAAGGGACTGAGCAAAACGAACGGCAGATTCCACAAAAACGCCTGCCCGGTAACGAGGCCTACCAGATAAGAAAGGATCGCTACGACTGCAAATGGAACCAGGAACAGCAGATTCAGCTTTACCAGCTCAAAAAATTTTCGGAACAGCACTTCAAAAAATCTTTGAACCGGCGGCTTTTGCGGTGCGTCTTTGCTTACTCCAGGTCCCGGCTTCTGGTAGCCACCGAACAGAGAAAATCCTGACAAACAGAGTCACTCCTTTTGTGTTACCCTCGCTGCGGGTTCTTTCTAGCTTACCCCCAGCTTGGCCTTGGGATGGCAATGGTTGTAAACTTCTTTAAAATGGTCATTCATCAGCTGAACATAAACCTGCGTGGAAGAAATATCCGCATGCCCCAGCATCAGCTGAATATCCTTGAGGCTTGCGCCGTTTTCCAGCAGATGCAGCGCAAACGAATGCCGAAGTGTGTGCGGGGTAATCTCTTTCGTGATTTTGGCCTGTTCGGCGTAGCCTTTGATGATCTTCCAGAAGCCCTGCCGGGTCAGGCGCCTGCCGTTCAGATTGGTGAACAAAGCCTGTCCTCCGTCCGCGCGGATCATGATGCTCCTGACGCGGAACAAATAATCGGAGACAGCGGCGATCGCCTTGGAATAGATCGGAATCATCCGCTCATTTTTTCCGTGTCCCCCACAGCAAAGCATCGCCGTATGCAGATTGATATCGGTCACATTCAGATCCACCAGCTCAGATACGCGAATGCCGGTGGCGTACAGCAGCTCCAGCATCGCCTTATCGCGGCAGCCCTTCGGCTCTGAAATATCGGGCTGTGCAAATAAAAGCTCAATTTCTTCGCTGCTCAGAATCTGAGGCGGCTTTTTTTGAACCTTTTCAAGCCGTATGTTTTTGGCAGGATTGTCAGACGCTTTTCCCGTCAGAATCAGGAACTGATAGAAACCGCGGATGGACGCCATGTTGCGCGTCACAGTCGATACAGAGCACTGACGGCTGTTCAGAGCTTTGACATACTCCTCCATAACAGACTCGGTTACCTGTTCCGGCCCCCGAAGGTTCTGCTGTTCTACATATTCTAAAAAATGCTCTACATCTCTGGTATACGAATCCAGAGTGTTTTGAGAAACGGATTTTTGAAAACGCAGATAGTCCCGGTAGTCGGAACAACATTCTTTCATCTCAATTGTACCCCCTAATTGGCTTTTGGGCTTAAAAGGAAAACGCGCCGGTAAAACATACGGTTGTAATCAGATCGATTGCAGCCGCAGCAGCAGAAAGAATCAGGAAAGAGCCAAACTGAACCGCATATTCCTTTAAAGAAAGCGTTTTGCTTTGCTCTCGTCTTAACGCTTCTAACAGGGCCTCTTTCGAAAACAGCATGCCTTCCTTCGCCGCAAGAAGAATGGCGATCATCGATAAAAAGGCGCCTGGCAAAACCACCACCGCATTGAATAAAACTCCCTGAAACCCATATGCCGAATACAGGTAACCGGAGGCCAGACCAAAGCCGAATCCTCGAAATAATGGAACGAGCGGGAGAACGAACGCCCCCCACAAAGACATTCCCAATAAAAAACAAACCGCAACAAAGAAAAAAGAAGAACCGAGCGACGCAACAAACGCTGAGCCGGAGGATTGTACGGCCCGGGCCTTTACGTCACTGGCGAACAGCAGATCCAGCTTTTGCAAAATAGAGTCGTCGGCCCCCCTGGCAAACAGCGCGCCAAAGATGGTTCCCACCAAAAGCAGAAGCGCCAGTGCTGTCAGCAGGGGATTTTCCGTAACCACCTGAAACATGCTTTGCAGATCAAACAGACGAAACCGCGATTCATGGACAGGCCGCGATTTCTTTTGCGAACGATAGTACAGCGGTATGATTCTTGTCCCTTTCCTACTCATACAGATCCTCCTGAGGGCGGTTGCCTACTGAATTGTATGAGCCGAAACGGCGTAATATGAGTCTATGGGAAAAACTCTATTTTCATTATGGAGTAAAAAATATCGTTTTAATCAGCAGCCCTGGGAGCGCCTATTTCCCAAGCTCCTCCGCCCGGTGTGTGCAGGCCAGCATCGCTTCGTCGATGATTGCCTCAAAGCCTCTGCTGTAAAAAACATCCAGCGCTTTGAGGGTGGTGCCGCCCGGAGAGGATACCATTTTGATCAGCTCGTCGGGCGTATGGCCGGAATGCAGAAGCATTTCGGCGCTGCCGATCAGGGTCTGGCTGAACAGACGCAGAGCCGCGTCCGCGGGGATTCCCTGACGGTCTGCGCTTTCGGCTGCCGCTTTTGCGAACAGATACACATAAGCCGGGCCGCTGCCGTTGACGGAGGTCGCCACATTGATCTGATCCTCCTGCAGGATTTCTACCGTGCCGCAGGCTTCAAAAATGGAACGCACAAACGCAAAATCCTCATCCGACACCTTCTCAGAACGGCACAGCGCGGTAGCGCCCTTGCCCACGAGCAGAGGGGTGTTCGGCATTGCACGGATCACAGGGCAGTCACAGCCCAGCGTAGAGGTAATATAATGAATTGAAATTCCGGCCGCAATGGTGACAAAGCGAGTCTGCTCCGTTACCGTTTTTTTCGCTTCCTCCAGCACCTCCGCAAAATTCTGCGGTTTCACGGCAAGAAAAACAATGTCGGCATCCTTCACGACTTCAGAAACGGATGCGGCAGTCCGCAATCCCTTTTGCTGAAACACAGAACGCTTTTCTTCACTGATGTCAAATACGATCATGTCCTGCGCCGGATGAATCCCCGCGCGAAGGATTCCATTCATAATTGCACCGGCCATATTTCCGGCCCCGACAAATCCTACTACCATACCATTCTCATTCCTTTACACAGTAATATCAACATCAAAACCCACCATTTTTCTGCCAGATTGGGCCAGTTTTGGATTTTGACCCCCACTTTTACGATATGAAATATAATATACTATAATACTTTTCCATCCCCAAAGCAAGCAGAATCAGGAGGAAATGTAAAATTTATACAGTATGCAGAAAAACATGCGTCCGAATTATGTAACCCTCTAAAATATTATGTAAACTTGTACGAAAATATGCGGATGCATAATTATGCACACGCCTGAATGTTACCAGCAAGCGTGTGCATAATGGGCATTCCATATCACGTTTTTCGGGTGGGCTCACACAAAAGGTTACGATAGAAAAAGCCTTGGCTTACTCTGTATCTGCCAGAGCGGCCTTCATCATAATGGCGCATTCCAAACGCTTTTTCTCCAGCTCACAGGAATAGAGGGTTAGTTTCAGAATGCCCCCCCCAGACGGCCAGCTGTTGGCGTTGCATCCGCCGCTGCAGTAGAACTTAGCCCAACAGTTCCGGCAATCCTTTTTGCTGTAAATATTATATTGAGCAAATTTTTGTTTCATCGAACGATCGAAGATTCCCTGCATGATATTTCCCATCTTCCACTCATCATCCCCGACGAACTGATGACACGGGAAAATATCTCCCTCCGGAGTGACCGCGATGTATTCGTTGCCGCAGCCGCAGCCGCGCAGCCGCTTGATCGCACAGGGGCCCTGGTCAAGATCGAGCATAAAGTGGAAGAAATTAAAGCCTCTTCCCTCTTTCCTGCGCTGAATGAGGAGATTTGCCAGACGGTCGTATTCCTCAAACACACTTGGCAGGTCCTTTTCTTTCAGGGAGTAATCCAGCTTTTCGTCCGATACCACCGGCTCAATGGAGAGCTGATCAAACCCCAGCTCTGCCATATGCAGTACATCCTTAGAAAAGTCGAGGTTATGGGTGGTAAACGTACCGCGCACATAGTAGTCCTTATCGCCGCGGGTAGAAACCAGCTTCTGATAATTCGGAACGATCCGGTCGTAGCTGCCGCGTCCGTCCGTACGGACACGGAGCAGATCGTTGATCTCCTTGCGGCCGTCCAGGGAGAGAACCACATTGGACATCTCGCGGTTGATATATTCGATCTTGTCGTCTGTCAGCAGCAGGCCGTTCGTTGTGATCGTAAAGCGGAAGTTCTTGTTGTGCTGCTTTTCGATGCTGCGGGCGTAATCCACAACCTTCTTCACGACCTCAAAATTCATCAGCGGCTCGCCGCCGAAGAAATCAACCTCCAGATTGTGGCGACCCACGGACTGCTCGATCAGAAAATCGATCGCGCGCTTGCCGACCTCAAAGGGCATCAGCATCCGACCGCGGCCGAAGTCGCCCTTGGCCGCAAAGCAGTATTCGCAGCGCAGGTTACAGTCGTGCGCTACGTTCAGGCACATCGATTTGACCGGAGCATCCCGCAGCATATCGCAGAACTGCTCGTACTCATCCTTGGAGTACAGCAGGCCGGAACGGTATAGCTCGAGCAGCTCCTCATAGGCCTCGTCAATTTCGGATTCCGAGAACCGCCCGAGAAGATTTCGTTTGATCTCCTCCGGCTGCTCTTCCGGCACACTGTCCGTAAAAGAATCCAGCATCAGGTAGGGCAGCTCGTCAAACACGTGAACTGCTCCGCTGTTGGTATCGAGGACAATGTAATATCCGTTCAGGTAATATTTGTGTATCATATATCTTTCTCCATCCGCACAAAATGGAAGGGACAGAATTCTGTCCCTTCCATCATTTGATCTTATCCGGCCGCAGTCTCAATCAGAAATTACGCTCTCTGCGCATTCTCACACTTCTGGTTCGCTACGGTGCAGGAGGTTTTGCAGGCAGACTGGCAGGACGCCTGGCACTCGCCGCAGCCGCCCTTGACAGCGCTCTCTTTCAGGTTGGCTTTATTCAAAGTTTTGATCTGTTTCATTTCAAAATCCCCATTTCACAAATTTTAATGCCAATATTATAGCACAAGAATGGAAACTTGAAAAGCCTATTTTCGCCTGGATTTTTTGTTTACCGACAAAATACCGGCGATGGCTCCTGTCAAAACCATGATCAGGCCCTTTGTGAGCATGAAGGCCGAAACGCTTTCTCCCGAAACGGTGAGCCCAGCCAAAAACAGTAGCCCAAACAGCAAAAGGGCTGAGCCTGCGCCGTACAGCATTCCGCGTTCACCAGACATACGCGCGGCTGTATACCCGGCAAAAAACGCACCCAGAGCGGCGATCAGCACAGTAATCGGCTGAAGCAGGCTTTGGGGTAATTGCTTTGCGGCGACCAGAATCAGAGAAAGCACCAGCAGCAGAACGGTGCATATTACCGCCCCGGCCAAAGTGCCGAACACAATTGGACGAAGTATTTTCCAAACTGGATTTTGGGAACGCTCTCTATTGGATTTCACTCTTTTTGGTCTTTTCATATAAAATACCCCTCCTGCATGTTCTCTACGCTTCATAGATATTCGCAGGAGAGGTAAAATATACTAGTTTTTCTTCAGCCGATGGAGGATTGTTTATTTGTCATCCTCATGAACGGTGTTGATCTTGCCCAGCGCCCAGCGCTTCACAATGATCTTGGTGCGGTCGATTCCGGTTTCCAGCACAAAGCTTTCGCTCTCTTCCTTGATGGCCACAATGCGGCCGACAATACCGCCAATTGTCGTAATTTCGTCGCCGACCTGAACGTTCTTGCGCAGAGCTTCCTCCGCCTTTTTCTTCTTCTGCTGCGGGCGGATCATAAAGAAATACAACGCACCGAACAACAGTGCGTAAATAACGATAATGCTCCAAATGGAATTCCCGGAAGACGCAGCCGCAGTTGCCGCCAAAGGTAATAAATGATTCATAAGAAAAAAGCACCTCCATATTAGTAATTTTGATTATATCAATAAATGGGAAATCATGCAAGCGAAATTAGATTCTTTGTCCAAGTTTTTCAACGTTTTCAAGATAAAATGTGTCAAAGCTTCCCTGCTCCAAAGAGTAGCGAATTTTCTCCATCAGCGTATTGTAAAAATAGATGTTGTGCATGACCGCCAGACGCATCGCCAGCATCTCGCCGGCCTTGAACAGATGGTGCAAATAAGCGCGGCTGAAGCTGCGGCACACCGGGCAGTCGCACTCGGAATCCAGCGGGGTATCGTCCAGCGCATACTTGGCGTTGAGCAGATTTCTTCTTCCCTGCCAGGTGAACAGGTGGGCATGGCGCGCATTCCGGGTGGGCATGACGCAGTCGAAGAAATCGACGCCGCGGCGAACGGATTCCAGAATGTTGTCGGGGGTGCCGACTCCCATCAGGTAGCGGGGCTTATCCGCAGGCATTTCCGGTTCAACGGCTTCAATGATCCGGTACATCTCCTGTGCGCTTTCCCCTACCGCCAGGCCGCCGATGGCATAGCCCGGCAGATCCAGCTCGCGGATCTGCTTCATGTGCTCGATGCGCAGATCCTCATACGTGCTGCCCTGATTGATTCCCCACAGCATCTGATGCGGGTTGATGGTACCCGGCAGGGTGTTCAGGCGATCCATCTCAGCCTTACAGCGGTGCAGCCAACGCGTGGTACGCGCGCAGGACTGCTTGGCATAAGCGTATTCGGCGGGATTTTCCACGCATTCGTCAAACGCCATCGCGATGGTCGAAGCCAGGTGAGACTGAATCTGCATGCTTTCCTCCGGCCCCATAAAGATTTTGTGCCCATCGATGTGAGAGGAGAACGTCACGCCTTCTTCCCGGATGTTGCGCAGCTTCGCGAGGGAAAACACCTGAAAGCCGCCGCTGTCTGTCAAAATGGGGCCGTCCCACCGGGTAAAGCGATGCAGACCGCCCAGCTGATAAACGCTTTCGTCCCCCGGACGCAAATGCAGGTGATAGGTGTTGCAAAGCTGTACCTGGCATTTCAACTCCTTTAAATCCAGAGCGGAAACGGCGCCCTTGATTGCTCCGGCGGTCGCGACATTCATAAAGGCCGGGGTCTGAACCGCACCGTGTATGGTTTCAAACGAACCGCGTCGGGCTCGTCCCTGAGTGGTTTGTACTTTCAGCATATTTCGTAATTCCTTTTCTTTCTTCATTTTGCGGCTTTCACCGAATCGGTATGGCATCATCCACGTAAACGGGAGACAGAATATCGCAATCCTTTTGTTGAAATTGCATTTCGCTAATCCCGCTCAAGGTTTACTCCGTCCTGCTTCCGATGAACATCGCGTCGCCAAAGCTGAAAAATCGGTATTTTTCCTGCACGGCGATCCGGTAAGCGTTCAGAATGTGCTCCCGGCCGGCCAAGGCGGATACCAGCATGATCAGGGTGCTTTCGGGCAAGTGGAAGTTCGTAATCAGGCCGTCCAGTACCTTGAACTGGAACCCGGGGTAGATGAAAATATCCGTAAAGCCGTCGCTTTCTTTGATGCAGCCCTCTTTTTTTGCAACGGATTCGATCGTGCGGCAGCTGGTGGTGCCGACGGAAATGACTCTGCCGCCGTTCTTCTTCGTCTCGTTGATTAAATCGGCGGTTTCCTGCGGCAGCCAGTAATGCTCCGAGTGCATCTTGTGATCCGTGATCTTGTCCACGCTGACGGGACGGAAGGTACCAAGCCCGACGTGAAGCGTCACATACCCGATCTTGATCCCTTTCTCCCGGATTTTTCCCAGAAGCTCTTTGGTAAAATGCAGCCCGGCGGTGGGGGCGGCGGCGGAGCCGACCTCGCGGGAATAAACCGTCTGGTAGCGTTCCTTATCCTCGAGCTTCTTCTTAATATAAGGCGGCAGCGGCATCTGGCCGATCTGGTCAAGAACAGCGTAGAAATTCCCCTGATAAGAGAATTTGACCAGACGGTTTCCATCCTCTATGATTTCCAGTACTTCGGCAGTCATGAGTCCGCCGCCAAAGGAAAAGTGATTTCCGGGCTTGGCACGTTTGCCGGGGCCGGCCAGTACCTCCCAAACGTCGTCCCCTTTCGCGGCCAAAAGCAAAAACTCCACCCTTGCCCCCGTTCCCTCTTTGATGCCGTATATTCTGGCGGGAAGAACGCGGGAATCGTTCAGGATCAGACAGTCGTTTGGGTTCAGATAATCGATGATGTCATAAAAATGCCGGTGCTGAATTTCACCGCTTATTTTGTCCAAAATCAAAAGCCGGGAAGCGTCGCGCGGCTCAATGGGAGTTTGCGCAATCAGCTCCTCGGGCAGGTCGAAATCAAAGTCTTTTGTGCTTAAAGTGCTTTCCATTCTTACTCTCCTAAATTGGGTTCAGATTATTTTCGAATTCTATTATAAATAAATTGACAACCGATAGCAACCCGTGCTATGATAAAGCAAGATAAAAATAAGAAGATAGAGGCGCGTCTTTCAAAAGTAGCGGGATGTAGGTTGCCAAAACCGACGAGAGCCTGTGAAAGGGAAAGTCGCCGAAGGGAATGCCCCGGCAGGCATTCGCCTGGTTATGTCTGCGAACAGCAGCATGACTGTCATCATGAGATTATGGTGGAGAGCTATCACAGAGTATCAGCAGGAATACTGCATCTGGAATGCTTTTTATTATATTTGATTGATGACCGGTTTTCAACCGGTTTTTTTATTTCTTATTCCATTTTCTTACATTAGGAGGAACATCCCATGAAACAGTATAAGGTTGGCATTATTGGAGCAACAGGTATGGTGGGACAGCGTTTTGCCACATTATTGGAAAACCACCCGTGGTTCCAGGTGACCGCGTTGGCCGCGAGTGCCCGTTCCGCCGGGAAAACATATCGCGAGGCCGTAGGCAAACGCTGGCTGATGTCTTCTCCCATTCCTGAGAAGATGGCCGATATGATTGTGTTAAATGCTGATACGGATGTAGAGAAAATCGCTTCTATGGTCGATTTCGTATTCTGCGCGGTCGATATGAAGAAAGAAGAAATCAAAGCGCTGGAAGAAGCCTATGCCAAGGCGGAATGCCCGGTTGTTTCAAACAACAGCGCGCATCGCGGTACCCCCGATGTTCCCATGGTGGTTCCGGAGCTCAACCCCGAGCATACTGAAATCATCGCGGCGCAGAGAAAGCGTCTTGGAACAAAGCGCGGCTTTATCGCGGTAAAATCCAACTGCTCTCTGCAAAGCTACGTTCCGGCTCTGCATCCTTTGATGGACTTCGGCGTTACAAAGGTTCTGGCCTGCACCTATCAGGCAATTTCCGGAGCGGGTAAGAATTTTGAATCCTGGCCCGAAATGATCGACAACGTGATCCCCTATATCGGCGGCGAGGAAGAGAAATCCGAGCAGGAGCCCATGAAGATCTGGGGCCACATTGAGGGCGACAAGATTGTCAATGCCACTTCCCCGTCGATCACCTCTCAGTGCATTCGTGTACCGGTAACCGACGGCCACATTGCGGCGGTGTTTGCTTCCTTTGAAAAGAAACCCGAAATCGAAGAGATTTTGAACCGCTGGAAGAACTTTGCCGGTGTACCTCAGCAGCTCGGGCTGCCCAGCGCCCCGAAGCAGTTTATCCACTACTTTGAAGAAAACGACCGTCCGCAGACAAAGCTGGACAGAAATCTGGAGGGCGGCATGGCGGTATCCGTTGGCCGTCTGCGTCCCGATACCCAGTACGACATCAAATTTGTCTGCCTGTCCCACAACACTCTGCGCGGAGCCGCCGGCGGCGCCGTTCTGCTGGGTGAGCTGCTCTGTGCTCAGGGATATATGGACTAAGCATTTTTCATCCGATTTCAGATTACTATTTATTATATTATTATTTGTATAACAGGAGGTTGCTACTATGAAAAAGGCACCTTTTCTCGGCTCCGGTGTTGCCATTGTAACTCCTATGAATCAAGATGGCTCCGTCAACTATGAGATGCTGGGCCGCCTGATCGATTTTCAGATTGAAAACGGGACCGACGCGATTATCGCCTGCGGTACCACGGGCGAATCCGCCACATTGTCACATGAAGAGCACTGCGGTGTTCTGGAATACTCGATCAAGAAGGTCAATCACCGCGTTCCCGTGATTGCCGGTACCGGCAGCAACGACACGGCTTACGCAATCGAGCTGGCTGTTGAGGCAAAGCGCTATGGAGCGGATGCTCAGCTGAGCGTGACCCCTTATTACAACAAGACCTCTCAGGCGGGATTGGTTCAGCATTTTACTCATATTGCGGACGCGACTGATCTGCCGATCATTCTGTATAATGTTCCTTCCCGCACCGGCTGCGGCATTCAGCCCGCCACCTATCTGGAGCTTTCCAAACACCCCAACATTGTGGCGACAAAGGAAGCGAACGGGGATATTTCCGCCATTGCGCAAACGGCTGCTCTGTGCGGAGACAACCTGCACATCTATTCCGGCAACGACGACCAGACTCTGCCGATCCTCTCTTTGGGCGGCAAGGGAATCATCTCGGTGATTGCGAACATCTGCCCCGCTTTGATGCACAATATCTGCCAGAGCTTCTTTGACGGTGATATTGCAAAGAGCCGCGCACTTTCTCTGGAATATCTTGATCTGATGAACGCCATGTTTATCGATGTGAATCCCATTCCGGTAAAGGAAGCTGTCAATCTGATCGGCTATGAAAGCGGCGAATGCCGTCTCCCCCTCGTAGCCATGAATGACGCAAACCGCGAAAAGATGGTTTCTGTGATGAAAAAGCATGGTCTGATCTGATTTCTGTAATTGGGCCAATCGTGATAATACTAAATTTCTAAGTAAAAAAGCAAAAAACGCTTTTTCCTGCCGCTATCAGCAGCTCGCAAAAACAAGATTTCGGTATTACACGGCTTTCACGGCAGATTATGCTGTCGTCTGCCGCCCTGCGGCAGGAATGAAATCGCGGATAAAATCCGCGGTTTCATTGGAAATAGTATTAATTTAAGAATGGAATGATAAAATGACTAGATTTATCATAAGCGGGTGCAACGGAAAAATGGGCAATCAGATTGCCGCGGGGCTGAAAACCCGCCCCAACTGCATCACAGTTGCGGGAATCGATGCTTTTACCGGCGTGGAAAAGGAATTTCCCGTGTTCTCTACTCCGGCCGATATCAGCTGCGAAGCGGATGTTCTGATTGATTTTTCCAACCCCTCTCTTCTCTCTTCCCTGCTGGAGCTGGGGCTTTCCCGTAAAATGCCCATGGTTATCTGCACCACGGGCTATTCGAAGGATCAGGTGGCTCAAATCAAAAGAGCTGCCCAAAGCGTCCCGATCTTTTACTCCGGCAATATGTCCCTTGGGGTGAATCTGCTGATCGAGCTTGCGAAAAAGGCTGCTTCTGTACTGTGGGGCCAGTTCGATGTAGAGATCATCGAAAAGCACCATAATCAGAAGGTCGACGCTCCCAGCGGTACCGCACTGATGATTGCAGACGCAATCTCTTCTGTAGTGGAAGAAGAACCCCATTACGAATATGATCGGCATTCTCAGCGCAAGAAGAGAAGCAAAACGGAAATCGGTCTGCATTCTGTTCGCGGCGGCACCATTGTTGGGGAACACGAGGTTCTGTTTGCCGGCCCCGACGAGATTTTGAGCATCACCCATTCGGCACAATCCAAAGAGATTTTCGCAACAGGCTCTATCAATGCCGCTCTGTTCCTAATCGGTAAGCCTGCGGGTTTATACAACATGAGCGACCTGCTGGCCGATCATAAGGAGGAATCATGATGCCAGGAGCGACTATTGCTTCGTCCAGTGAAATTACCCTGATCACTTTGCAGAACTGCTCGGCGAATATTTCCTTTTTATCGGAGATATTCGAAAAGATCGCAGCACTGGAAGTGAATGTCGATATGATTTCCCTGTCCCCCACACAAGGGGCCTTCACCTCCCTTTCGTTTACGATTGCAGATGAAGATTTGGGAAGAATGCTGCAATTCACCTCTGAGCTGCAGGCAAGACATGAAATCAAAATGATCGTCAGCAGCGGCAACAGTAAAATTACCGTGAGCGATCAGCGGATGAAACATACCCCCGGTATTGCGGCCGCAGTATTCGCAGCAGCAGCCCGTGTTTCAACCGATGTACGGATTATCACCACGTCGGAAGATGAAGTGTCTTTACTGGTTACCTTTGCGGATTATCCGGAAACTCTGACCGCCATTGAGCAGGCGATGAGAGAACCACAGGATTAAATTGATTCGGGAGAAATCCTGATTTTAAAAAAGCACCTGAAGCTTCTTTGAAGAAGCTTCAGGTGCTTTTTGTGTGGTTCTATTTCAACTAAAAAATGACACATGACTGTTTTGATTCAGAACGATGTATGCAGCACAGAATCCTTATTGCTATAGTATCCGCTGTTTTGGGAAAACTGAGTGCAGAGGAGGCGTTTACAGTGAATATGGGTTTTGATGCGGTTTATTACGAACCGGCTGCACTTCATTATGAATTGGGAAAAATGCTCCAGGCCAAATATGAAAGCTTGCCCTGGATCGAAATTGAGAGTCATAACCGGATACCGGAATTGACGGCTTCGGAAAACCGGGACTTCCCAAAGCTGAAACAGCATCTGATCATCGGCGTGAGAAAAACACATAAATATGTGCCCAATTGTAAGGTTTCCGATTGGCTGGTACCGTACACCTCTTCGGGGTGCAGAGCCATGTGCCTGTATTGCTATCTGGTGTGCAATTATAATAAATGTGCCTATCTGCGCCTGTTCGTGAACCGTGAGCAAATGCTGGACAGAATCCTGAAAAAGGATGCCGAAACCCCTGCACCGCAGACCTTTGAAATCGGCAGCAACAGTGATTTGGTGCTGGAAAACACCATTACGGATAATCTGATTTACACCATCGAGCGTTTTGCGCGTGAGGGACGCGGACACCTTACCTTCCCCACCAAATTTGATATGGTAAAACCCTTGCTGAGTCTTGACCACGGAGGAAAAACCATATTTCGCATGAGCATCAATCCGGAGGAGCTCATCCGCCGCATAGAGCTGGGGACATCGCCGCTGCATGCACGCATTGGGGCACTGAATGATATGGCGGAAGCAGGGTATCCGGTGGGGATGTTACTTGCGCCAATCATCCTGGTGCCGGACTGGAAGCGCCTGTATGGGGAACTGATCGAGCAGCTAGCGGAAGAACTGAGCCCAAAGGTGACGCAAAACGGTTTTATAGAAATCATACTGATGACCTACAGCTTTGTTCAAAATGCCATTAATACAGATGCATTTCCCAATGGCGTGGAACTGTTTAACCGGGAGACGATGACCGGGCGCGGGCGCGGCAAATACTGTTACCGAAACGATATACGCGCAGAAGCCGAGTCTTTTTTACGGGAAAAGCTGTCCAAAGAGCTGCCGAATATGCCGATCTTATATATTTCATAGACTGTCTGTGGTAGATTTTAATTATAACTTCACTTGATTTTATGATAGCCGACCGTTAGAATTGTGATCGATCAGGTGTATAAAAAGGGCCACGCGTTTTCGCGTGGCCCTTTTTGCAAATTCCATTATAATTTACTTTTATCATTGCAAAAGTAAAGCTGAAGTAGAGTCTCTCTTCCCTGCTACCCGAATGCGTAAATAACAAGCGGGAACAAATAAACCCCGGCCAGAACGGCGCAGAACAAAATCCGGTAGGCCCACAAAGCCAGCGGCTCCAGCGGCCTCAGGTAACGGTAGCCTCCCTTTCTTAAAAACAGCCAGAATCCCAGGAGCGCGAAAATACCCAAAACGGAAAGAAGAATACCGGGTTTCAGGCCCTGCGGCACAAACGTGATCGTTACCTTGTTTTCTCCCTGTTCCAAAGGAATGGCGATCATATCGCCGAACACCTGAGATGCTTCGGCTGATTTTTCTTCATTTACCTGAAAAGAATATCCCTTCTGGTACGAAAGAGGCAGCAGCAAATAGGGATTATTGCCTGAGGCCTGCACAGTTCCGGAAATGCTGTTCCCGTTTTGCGTCAGCTGTACCTTAGGCGCGGAAGCCTCGGCGGCGTCAAGTGTTTCCAGATTCATACCGAACACGCCGAACGATTTCGCATGGAAATCACGAAGAACCGAAACGCGGATGTCTACGGTTTCATCGGTAAAGGTACCGAGATTGAGCAGTCCGTTTTCCTGCTGGGTCGGGTACTGATACGCCACTGTTTCGTCATTGACAGAAACACGCAGGCTTTTATAAGCCGGTTCCGTCAGATGATTGGTGACCTGATCGAAGCAGTCCAGATACAAGGTCTGCGTTCCCTCCACCAGGATGTGGTATTCCAGATCGCCGTCCTTTTCGGAATTTTCCCGTACCAGCTCCATCTGGGAGCCGGTGTCGTACACAAACAGATTTGTTGTAGAGGACGGTTCATATTCCTCCGTCAGCTGTTCCTCTGAACCAAATACCTTTGTAAAAAGATACTGCTGAATTTCGCGGCGGGTCATGCTCGGCAGATCCTTCATCTCACTGATGTCGTCGGACTGAATGACGGTTCCAAAGGACATCAGTTCCTGGTTCTTGACAAGAGCGTAGCGGTCATTTTGATAAAGGATATGATCGCGGTCGGTTGTTTCGTACTCCCGCTTGATGGTATAGCGGTTTCCCCACAGGGCGTCTGTCAGTTCGGTACCGCCGTGGGAGCTGACCTCCATCCAGTAGGAGGAATACCCCATCCGCTTCATCGCGAACATAAAATCCTCGTCTGTCAGCGAGGTATAGTGATTGAGCGTTGGGTAATTGATCCCACCCAAAAGGTTGACGTCAAAATACTTGTGGCCGTTTTTCACCCGGTACAAATCGGTGTCGTCTATTTTATCTTTCAGATCGAACACGGAGCTGTAAAAAGACACCGGGTTTGCCGCCGAGCCGATAAATACACTGCCGGAAAATACGGATTCACAGCAAGCCAGCAGTAAAAGGAACAAAGAGAAATATCTTTTAGTCAGATATTGATGCTGGTACAAATACAGAATCAAATAGTAGCACAGGATGGCCAGTACCGTAAACAGCAGAAAATAAAGCACTGCGTTTTCATCCAGCCAAAGGGTTCTGGTGTAGACGCTCAAATCGCGGTAGCGGTAATACAGAAGAAGATATGCCACCAGAGACATGCAGGCAAAAAGGAAAATGCCAATGCCGATTCCCGGCCAATCCTGATGCAGGAAGCGCCCCTCCTCCCGATTCAGGTCGGAGATCGCCTTGGCCAAAAACAGCAGACCGAGAAGAGCCGTCATATATCCGTACCGTGCCGGGAAAGCCTGATAGCTGCCGGTGTGCCACATTTTATTGATCGGCTCGATAAACAAAGGCACAACCAGAAGCACCCACAGAATCAGCAGACTGCGCATGTGGGAATCCCGCCAGCATTTGCGCGGTTTCAAGCACGCCAGTGCGGCAAACACGCCCGCGCTGCAAAGCAGAATGGGCAGCGTGGTGTAAAAGCTGGTCAATAGTGTGCCGGAGGAAATGCTCTCGATCAAACCAACGGTGCGGGCCGATGACAGATATTGAAACAGAGACGGCAGCCAGACCACACCGGTGGCCAGCAATGCGCAAATTGTGGAAATCCCCAGCAGAAGAACCGATTGTCTTCTCTCCTCCACTTTCTCCTGTGTCAGGCGCAGATAAATTCCGAACGCCAGAACCACAAAGAGAACGACCATATAGGTCAGGTAAAAATTCAGAACCATGATCGCCGCAAGACTCAGCGCGTAACAAAGCGGTTTGCGCTGCCGGATCAGCCGGTCCAGCCCGATCATCAGGATGGGAAACATCGCCATGACGTCAAACCATACCATGTTCTGAAAATACAGCATGGTGTACCCGCCAAAGGCATACATGATCGACAGCGCCAGAATCTGCACGGTGTTGAGATTGGAGAACCGATGCCGGAAAAAGAGCGCTGCGGTAAACGAGCATAACGCCATTTTCAGCAGCACGAGAATATTTGCAAACAGATACATTTGCTCTGCCGGAACGAACAGTACCAAAAAGGTAAACGGGCTCGATACAAAAAAGAAGAAAACGCCCAAAAAGCTCATTCCGCCCGCATTCTGCGTGTTTAAGAGGAAATCGGCGTTTCCCTTTAATATGTTTTGGAAATCGAGCAAAAAGGGAATGACCTGCTGCTTCATGTCGCACCAGGCCAGGGTCTGATTTTCGAAAGGATACAGGTCAAAGAGGAAGAACAGCAGCAATGTCAGTGCGGCGGTTGCAATCGGAGCAGGCCAGCAGCGACGTTTCATGGTTCCTCCCCCTCTCTGTTCTGAAAAATATCTCATTCAATACACCTTGTTTCTTCCCCGCCAAAGACAGGGGAAGAAACAGCAAAATAAAATCAATCCAATCTGAAAAGCGGTATGCCTTTATTTTTGGAGAATCACCTTGTGGAATACCTTTTTGCCTTTTTTAATGATCACAAAGCCCTTTTCAAAATCAGCCGCTGTCAGCATATGCTCAACTGCGGTGATCTTCTGGTCATCCACCGAAACGCCGCCCTGCTGAATCAGTCTGCGGCCCTCGCCCTTGGACGGAATCAGACCTGCTTTGATCATTACTTCCAGAATGCCCATCGAACCGTCCGCTAAATCAGAAGCGGAAAGCTCCGTGCTGGGCATGTTATCGGAATTTCTGCCGCCGCCGAACAGGGCCCGCGCGGCTTCCTGCGCTTTTGCGGCTTCCTCTTCCCCATGGATCAGCTTTGTCACCTCAAAGGCCAGAACCTCTTTTGCCTGATTCAGCTCGCTTCCGGTCATCGCCTCGTACTCTGCGATTTTGGAGAGTGGCAGGAAGGTCAGCAGCTTCATGCAGCGAACCACGTCCGCGTCATCCACATTGCGCCAGTACTGGTAGAAATCGAACGGAGAGGTTTTTTCGGGATCGAGCCATACGGCGCCTTTTTCCGTTTTGCCCATCTTCTTGCCCTCGCTGGTGGTGAGCAGCGTAAAGGTCATGCCGTAGGCTTCTTTGCTCTTCATGCGGCGGATCAGCTCGACCCCGCCGATGATATTGCTCCACTGGTCGTCTCCGCCCATTTGCAGAATGCAGTTGTAGCGCTCGTTGAGCTCGAAAAAGTCGTAGCTCTGCATGATCATGTAGTTCAGCTCGAAGAAGGAAAGCCCGCGCTCCAGGCGCTGCTTATAGCATTCCGCCGCCAGCATGCGGTTCACGGAAAAATGCACGCCGACCTTGCGCATAAATTCAATATAGTTCAGGTTCAGCAGCCAGTCGCCGTTGTTTGCCATAATCGCCTTTCCCTCAGAAAAATCGATCAGGCGGGACATCTGCTTTTGAAAGCATGCGATATTGTGGTCAATATCCTCTTTCGTCAGCATTCTGCGCATGTCGCTCTTCCCGGAGGGGTCGCCGATCATGCCGGTGCCGCCGCCGAACAGCGCGATCGGTGTGTGGCCTGCTCTCTGCATATGCGCCATGACCATGATCTGAACGAAATGCCCTACGTGCAGGCTGTCCGCTGTCGGGTCAAAGCCAATGTAAAAAGCGATCTTGTCCTCATTCAGCAGCTGTCTTACCTTTTCTTCATTTGTGATCTGGGCGATCATGCCCCTTGCTTCCAGTTCGTCAAATACTCCCATTTTCCATTTCCTCCAATTCAGTCTGCAAGGGGAAAATAAAAAGCCCCCTGCGTTTTTCTCCTGCAGAGGGCGGAAATTCCGCGGTACCACCTCAGTTTACCGCAGCCTCACGGCGGCGGCCTCACGGGTAAAAAATTACCCAAACGCGCTAACGGGCGTACCCCGGACGAGCCTAAATCCGGCAATCTGCCGCTTTCTCAGCCCGACGGCTCAGGAATGTATTTCCGGGAAGCTTCCGCCCCTGCTTGCACCAACCGCAGGTTCTCTGTACCGGCCGCTTTCCTGTACTTTTTTCCATCTTCGCCATTGATTTGCATTATAACGAATGTTTTTTGCCTTGTCAAGCCCCGGCCTTTCCCGGCGCCTGCTCCGCGAGCCGAAGCATTTCGCGGGCGTTTTCCAGCATCAGCTCCGTAACGGGGAATCCGCCCATAATGCGCGCCAGCTCGTTGGCGCGGCCCTCAGCATCGAGCGGGGTGATCTCTGTGAAGGTGCGGTCCTGCTGCTGTTTCTTCTGAATCAGCAGATGGTTCTGGGCCAGGGCGGCGATCTGCGCCAGGTGAGTCACACAAATCACCTGATGTCCCTCGGCGGCCTGACGCAGCTTGAGGCCCACCTTTTGCGCGGCGCTGCCGCTGATGCCGGTGTCCACCTCATCAAAAATCAGGGTGTCCACTTCATCTTTCCCCGCAAGCACCGATTTAATCGCCAGCATAATGCGAGAAAGCTCACCGCCGGACGCGATTTTTGCCACCGGCTTCGGCGGTTCCCCCGGATTGGTGGAAAGCAGAAACTGAATCTTGTCGCAGCCGGTCGCGTTGAGCGGGCAGCGCTCCTGCTCCACCTCAAACGAAACTCCCGGCATATTCAAAAACTGCAGTTCCTTTTTTACGCTCTCGATAAATCTGGACGATGCCTTTTTACGCTGTGCGGAAAGAAGCTTCGCAAGGCGGATCGCTTCTTCCTTGGCGCTTTCGTACTGCTCGTTCAGCTTGGCCAGACGTTCATCGGAAAGCTCAATGTTCTGCAGCTCGGCGCGGCAGTTTTCAAGATAGCCCAGCATGTCCTCTTCTGTCTCGCCGTATTTCAGGCTGAGCCGGTACAGAAAATCGAGCCGGTCTTCAATCTGTTCCAGCTCCGCGGGATCATAGTCCAAAAGCTCCGCGGTGCGGCTTAGTTCCGCGCTGCAGTCCTGCAACTCGTATTCCAGATTTTGAAAACGGTCGGACAATGACTCGGCCGACGGAAGATAGCGCTTTGCATCGAGCAAAGCGGAGCTGATCTGCGCCATGGCGGACAGAACGCCGCCCTCTTCTTCTCCATCGAGCAAAGTCCGTGCCAACTGGAACTGCTGTGCCAAACGTTCGCTGTTGCGGTACAGTGTGCGTTTTTCCGTCAGCTGCTCCTGCTCGCCGGGGCGCAGCGCGGCTTCTTCCAGCTCCTGAATCTGGTATTTGAGCAGATCCATCCGGCGCTCCTTCTGCGATTCGTCCAGATCGAACGCCTGCAGCTCGTCGCGGATCCGGCACATATTCCGGTAAGCGTGTTGGTATTCGCCAAGCAAAGGCAGAAGCTCGCCCACACGGTCTATGTACCGAATATGCAGATCCGGTGAAAGCAGCTGGTAGCTCTCATGCTGCCCATGGGTATTGACAAGGAACGGGGCGATCTCTTTTAATACGGATACCGTGGCCGGCCGGCTGTTGATGCGGCAGGTGTTTTTTCCCGTCTGGCTGATTTCCCTTTGAATCAGGACATTGCCTTCCTCATCGGCGGAATAGCCGAGCTCTGTGAGCTTTTGCAAGACATGGCCGTTCGGCGAGGAAAATACAGCGCTGACAAAAGCGGAGGAAGCCCCGGTGCGGATCAGCTCACGTGAGGTTCTCTCGCCCAGAATCGCGCCGATCGAGTCGATCAGGATGGATTTACCGGCGCCGGTTTCTCCGGTCAGCACATTAAAGCCGGCGTCAAAGTCCAGCCCGCATTTTTCAATAACAGCCACATTTTCGATATACAGCTGCGAGAGCATCTGCTATCACCTGCCAACAATCAGTTTTTTAAGGTCCTCTGTCAGCTCGAGCGCTGTCTCCGGCGTTTTGCACACGATGAGCACGGTGTCGTCGCCGGCCACGGTGCCCACCACCTTTTCCCAGCGAAGGCTGTCCATTGCGGCGCAGACGGCGTTGGCCATTCCCGTCAGACACTTGATGACCACAAGGTTCATGGCGTTGTCCACATCCACGGCGGAATCCTCAAACAGCGAATAGAATTTTCCGGAAATATCCCTGGACGGCTCCTGACTGTTTGCATAACGGTACTTTCCGTCCGCAGACAGAATCTTAACAAGGCGAAGCTCTTTAATATCTCTGGATACCGTGGCCTGCGTTACATCGAAGCCAGCCTCTTTCAGCCGGCGCAGGAGTTCCTCCTGCGTATCGATTTGATATTCGCTGATCAGTTCCAGAATTTTCGTATGACGTCTTGTTTTCATGTCACGCTCTCCGTTCTGAAAGTTTTTCATTCACTACTTCGTAAAAGGTTTGATATTTCAGGTCGATCAGGCTGACCGACCGGGCAGACTTTTGAAAGCGTACGCATTCGTCCTCTGTTACGGGAATCGTTGTTTCTCCGTCGAGAGTCAAAAAGATTTCACTTTGCCCATTCGGCACCGCGCTGATGTGCAAGGTGGTGTCCTCACCGAATACAACCGAGCGTGTCATCAGAGAATGCGGGCAAATCGGGGTCAGAAGCAGGCAGCGCATCGCCGGTTCGATCACCGGGCCGCCCGCGGAAAGAGAATACGCCGTAGAGCCGGTCGGCGTTGCAACGATCAGGCCGTCCGCACGGTAGTGACAAAGATTGTTATCGTTATAAGAAACCTGAAAATCGAGAATCCTGCTTTGGGAACCGCGGGATATCACCCCTTCGTTCAGCGCGTAATACACATTTTGATACTGCTCGCTTTTTAAAGAAGCCTCGAGCATCAGGCGGCGCTCGACCTTATAGGTGCCGTCCAACAGCTGATGCAGACGATGCAGCTGGTTCGGCTCCAGACCGGCGACAAACCCGATTCTGCCGGCATTGACACCCAGAATCGGCTTTTTTGCCCCCGGGGGGGGGGTGGGCGCGAGCTAAACG